>Ga0255212_1000009_pt1 | contig 178774 bp, 180 predicted proteins | sample Miss_Yuk_RepC_8d_FD_188425 | JGI IMG/M metagenome (GOLD analysis project Ga0255212, IMG submission 188425) | Freshwater microbial communities from Mississippi River, Louisiana, United States - Miss_Yuk_RepC_8d | ecosystem: Environmental > Aquatic > Freshwater > River | place: USA: Louisiana...
TTTCTCGGTGACCACGTACGTAATTACCTTCGAGAAGGAACGTATGACCCTGAAGGTGCCGGTCAGCAAGGCCCGCACCGCTGGTCTGCGTAAGCTCTCCTCCAAGGACCGCATCAAGAGCGCGCTGGAAACCCTCACCGGTAAGGCTCAGATCCGCCGTGTGATGTGGTCGCGCCGTGCGCAGGAATACGAAGCCAAGATCAATTCGGGTGATCCGGTATCCATCGCTGAAGTTGTGCGCGACCTGCATCGCGCCAGCGACCAGCCGGAGCAGTCCTACAGCGAACGCCAGATTTATCAGGCCGCGCTGGAGCGTCTGGCCCGTGAACTGGCCGCTATCGAGAAGATCGATGCCGACAAGGCAGCCGCCAAGCTCGAAAGCGTTCTGTCCAAAGCCGCTTAATTCTAGCCGGAGTACAAGCCGGTGACGGTTGGACTAACCAGTACTGCGCCGCTCACGCGGCGGCCCGTAGCGGCAGCTGCCAGATCGGCAGCGCAGGCGGTTTCGTCTACCCTGCCGGCGAGCGCTCTGGTCAGTGGCAGCAAGTTTGCTGCACTGGGCAAGCCCAACCGTATCTGGGTTGTGGGCGCGGTTCATAGCGAAGTCGACAAGCTGCAAATTCTGCATGACGAAATCGGTTCCCTGTTCAAGCCGGGAGACCGATTGGTCTATCTCGGTAATTTTATCGGCAAGGGTGATCAGGTCATTGAAACGGTCAATGAGCTGCTCGATTTTCGCCGGGCGCTGATTGCCATGCCCGGCATGCTCGCCAGCGACGTTGTCTATCTGCGCGGTGGGCAGGAAGAGATGTGGAGTAAGCTGCTGCAGATCCAGTTTGCCCCCAATCCGGTCGAAGTCATGCAATGGATGCTTGGCCAGGGCATGGAGCCCACCTTGCTGTCTTATCGTGGTAATCCGCAGCAAGGTTTGGCCGCCGCGCGTGATGGCGTGATGGCCATGACCCGCTGGACGTCCCTCCTGCGCGCCGAGATCCGCTCCAAACCCGGCCATGAAGCGCTGTTCAGCGCCCTGCGTCGCGCCGCCTTTACCGGCAGCGATATTGAGCGCCCGGGTGGTCTGCTGTTTGTCAATTCAGGCCTTGATACCAGCAAGCCGCTCACCAATCAGGGTGATGCCTTCTGGTGGGGTGCACCCAACTGGGCCATGATTACACGGCCCTATGGCCCGTTCCAGAAAATCATCCGTGGGTTTGACCCCGCGCATGGCGGCCCGCAAATGACCACCTACACCCTCACAATAGACGGCGGCGCCGGGTTTAACGGCTCATTGGTGGGCGCGTGCCTCACCCCGCAGGGCGAAGTGATCGACATCATCGAAGTGTAAGTCTGCCTTTTTCTCCTGTTTTCTGAGGTGGCTTTGTCTACATCCCGTTCGTCCCGCGGCTTCCTGCTCATCAGTTTGCTGTTGGCGGCGCTCTTGCTGATTGGCGGTACGCTGGTGCAAAAGCCGGTGAGTTCTGCTCCGGTCCCCATTGCCTTGACAGCGTTGCCGCTGGAAGGGAATTTGCCTGAAAAGAAGCTTCTCTTCGTCGGCAACAGCTACACTTTTTTCAATGACATGCCGGTGATGGTGCAGAACATGCTCAATCGCACGGCGGGGAGGCGCTATAACTATCAAACAGAGATGATTGTGCGGGATGGGGCCACGCTGACCGATCACCTGAATGATCAACAGGTGCTGGCCCGCTTAAGTGCAGCCCCATATGAATATGTTTTTCTGCAGGAGCAGAGTACAGCTGTATTTTACCCTCACATGGCAGCTGCATCCGATGCGGCCATTGGCGGATTGGTTCGATACATAAAAGATCACGGTGCGCGGGCGGTTCTGTTGAGTACATGGCCGCGGCAGCCGGGTAACGGATTTTATTCCAGCTTGAATCTGCTGACCCCTGCACACCCCAAAGATGCTGCCGAGATGACGCGACGCTTGAACGATTTCTACAAGCAGGCGGCGCTCAAGTATGCTGCTACGCATATTCCGCTTGCGTTTTATTGGTATATGGCGCTCACCAAATATCCTGACCTGAACATGTATACTGACGATGGCAGCCACCCCCTGCCAGTAGGCAGCTATCTTATGGCCTTACTGACCTATCGCCAGATTACCGGAAATCTGCCCCCTAATCTCTGGCATCCCCCATCCGTAACCGAGGCCGAGCGGGATAGGCTGGTTCAGCTGGTGAGCAGGTAACATATTGCTTGCCATCCCTGCGGGGGGTACACTCGTCGGCAATTATAGACGATAAGACGATGAGGCCTGTGCGATGACGCAATTTTCTAATGAAGCGGCAATTGAATGGCTTAAAACATTTGTGCTGCCCTTTAACCGGCGCGTGAGCCGATTAGGCTTTTTTTTAGCTTTTGGTCTGATATCGCTACCGGGAAAGATAATGAATTCGTTTGATACCCCTGACTATATCACTGTACCTGCTGCCTGCCTCGTTTTGTATATGTGGTTGTGTATCATTCTTGCTAGGGTGCACGATATTGGCCTGAGGGGTTTCTGGATTATCCCCGTAGCTATTATTACTTTTGCTGGTTTCTATAGCTCTTCGTTAAGCCCACCACCCCCTTTTGCTCATTGGCTCTTGCTGCCCGTTATTATTTTTTTCCTCGTATTGTTTTTCTATCCTCCACAGCGGCGGGATAATCGGTATGGCCCTTACGATCCTAAGCGGTTTTAACCATTAAACTCGCACCAAGATTTAGCGCCGCCCTGCAGTTAAACTCGCCATTAAAAGAAAAATCAGCCCCAAATCCGTAAAATATCGAATTATATCAATATATTGGCGTGGTGCGGCAGCTTGTCATGCCTATTCCCCCTTGTGATCCAGCTTTTTGATGCCAACGTATAATACGTACAAGGCAAGTCCGGTTATCCCAACCTGTTCTCTTGCCAGAACGGAGCTTTCATGGGTCGCATCGACACAAGCAATCCTCTTTCCACTGCTAACGACCGTTTTGTGCGCGGCGTGATGAACGAGCCGCTACTTAGCCGTGAGCATGAGCATGAGCTGGCGATCGCGTGGAAAGAGCGCGGCGATGAAAAGGCCCTGCACGAGCTGGTGCGCGCCTATGGCCGCTTGGCCGTGGCGATGGCGGCCAAGTTCCGCCACTACGGCTTGCCGCTCGGTGATCTCATTCAGGAGGGTAATATCGGCCTTATGCAGGCCGCCGCCCGTTTTGAGCCTGATCGTGAGGTGCGCTTCTCGACTTATGCGACCTGGTGGATCCGCTCGGCTATGCAGGATTATATCCTGCGTAACTGGTCGATCGTTCGTACTGGCACAACGGCTGCGCAAAAGTCGCTGTTCTTCAATCTGCGCCGCTTGCGCGCGCGCATTGCCAATGCCACGGGCGAGCAGCAGCTCAATGCAGATAGCCGCGCTGAAATTGCGCGTGAGCTGAATGTGCCGGTTGCTGATGTTGTTGCCATGGAGCAGCGGATGAGCGGCGGCGATCAGTCACTTAACGCACCGCTGTCAGCCGATGGTGAAGATGATTGGCAGGAATTTCTGGCCGATGATCGCCCCAATCCTGAAGAGGTTGTGATCGGCATGAAGGATGCTGCCACCCGCAGTGCCTGGCTTAATCAGGCGCTGGGTCAGCTGGATGAGCGCGAGCGCACCATTATTCGCGAGCGCAAGTTGCGGGATGATGAAGTCACGCTGGAGGAGCTGGGCAGCACGCTCGGTGTGAGCAAGGAGCGTGTGCGTCAGCTGGAAGCCCGCGCGCTGGGTAAGCTCAAGATTGCTTTGCTGCGTCTAGCCGACCGCCCATCAGCGCTGGTGGACTAACAGAGATGCAAAACAAAAAAGCCTGCTCTCGTAAAGAGGGCAGGCCTTTTATTGTGCGATCTAATTAAGCTGCGCGTACGCGGCTAAGGAAGCGGCTGACCTCATCACGCAGGCTGCCGGTTGACTGGCTGATGGTTTCGGCAATGGTGTTAAGGCCAGTTGCGGCGCCTTCAGTCTGCTCGCTGGTGCGGCGGACTTCGTGCATGTTGTTGCTTACGCTGCGCGTGCCTTCAGCGGCGGATTGTACGCTGCGCGCAATTTCCTGCGTTGCGGCTTGCTGCTCCTCGACCGCGGTGGCAATGGTCGCCGCGATCTTGTTCATCTGCTCAATGGTATCGGCAATCTCGCCAATCGCCTTTTCCACTTCCTGTGTGGCCGACTGGATGGAGCCAACCTGTTGGCTGATATCTTCAGTTGCCTTGGCCGTCTGACTGGCGAGCGACTTAACCTCACCGGCTACAACCGCAAAGCCCTTGCCAGCTTCGCCCGCACGCGCGGCCTCAATGGTGGCGTTCAGCGCAAGCAGGTTGGTTTGCGCGGCAATTTCATTGATGAGCTGAACGACATCGCCAATACGGACGGACGCATTGACAAGGCCGCCCACCTGCTTGCGGGTCTGCTCGGCGCGTTCAACCGCAGTGCGGGCAAAAGCGGCAGAGTCGCTGACCTGACGGCTAACCTCACTCACGGTGGAGGACAGCTCTTCAGCTGCGGCCGCTACAGTCTCTACATTATTTGAGGCCTGCTCGGAGGCGCTGTTCATCCCCTCCGATGTCTTGCGCGAGTGGCTGGACATGTCGCTGAGCTGCTGGGCCGACTGACGCAAAGTCTGCGCGCGGTCTGACAGCGTGCTGACGGCATTACCAATCGCGGCTTCAAAGCTGGCAGCGAGAGATTCCATCATGCGCTGGCGCTCGTGGGCAGCGCGTGCTTCTGCAGCTTCCTTCTCGGCGTGGGCTTGCTCACGGGCGTCATTCGCGCGCGTGAGTTCCGCATTCTGGGCGTCACTGCGCTGCATGGTGTTTTCAATCTGGTAGCAGAGTGCCACGATTACGCCGGTTTGTAGCACCACGATCACGGCATGGAAAACAACGCGCATGAAGTTAGCGCCTTCAGGGAAGACCAGCAGCGGCAGAGTAAAGTTGAGCAGCAAATGGTGAACCGCAATCAGCCCGGCACTTAAAAAAACCGCCGGCCAATAGGCAAAAGCGGCGGTCATGGCAAGAGCAGCAAAGAAATACATGTGTCCGTCAACCTGCCAAACATGGCCTTGCAGCGCATAGACCAGCAACATCGGCATGGAGACAATCGCCGCAGACGTCATATGGCGCAGCGGTACGCTCTCACCAAAAACACGGGTAGCGAAGGTAATGGCGGCGGCCATAAGCAGGCACAGTAGCGGCGCGCCGAGTAGGCTGGTCTCACGGAAATAGGCGAGCAGAGTGAAAATCAGCACATGAGCCCACAGTAAGCCGACAAAGAAAAGTTGAGCCTTCTGGCGCAGGCTGGCTAAAGCATTCATAGATACGTTCCCTCCGGTTTATTATGCGTATGTGACTGCAGGCATCCGCCTGCCATCATCGGGTTAAAACTCAGCCAGGCGCCTTGCGGCAGCGGCGCGGCCTCATCAATTCTATGCACCACAACAATATTGTTGTATGCACCACTGCGGATGATGCGGTCCTGCGCCGGGTCGATCCGTTCCATGATCTGCGACAGAGTGAGGCGGGGGTCAAAGATCAGCGCCACATTCTGCCGGTCAGGGGGAATCGCCTGGCTGATAAAGACAAACACGGGGGCAATCAAGCCAAACGCAAAGCCGTAGAGCCACGCATGTTTAGGCATGGGTCTGGGGGGTTGGTGTTGCAATTCACACTGATTGTCCCCGGGTGATGGCTTCTGCATGGCCGTCTCTTTCCGTAGTGTCACCATTCTAAGGTGCAGATAATTAAGAGCTCGTTAAAGAATAGGGATCTTTCCCGCCCTTCAAATACATGATTATTATCAATGAGATATATCTGATGTAAGCGGAATGAGCGGCCAACTAGCCGAGGCGGCGAATCTCGTTAACCATGTCAGCCTATAATCAGCACAAGACCGGCGTATGACATAATTGTGCGGTCAGAAGGGTTGGGATCACGTGCTTTATCATTGGTATGAATGGCATCGCGCCGCGCTGTCACCGCTCAATACGGTTGCCGGGGTTACCCGGGCGGCGCTGCAAAATCCGCTGATGCCAGCATCCTATACGCATATGGGCCGCGCGATTGCCGCCGGTGCCGAGCTGATGGAGCGTGTTACCCGCCGTTATGAAAAACCAGAATTTGGCCTGAACCAGACTATCGTTGACGGTAAAAAGGTTGATGTGGTGGAAGAAGTGCTGGGCGAAAAGCCATTCTGCCGCCTGATCCACTTTGCACGCGACCTGCCAGCGAGCCGCCCGCGCGACCCGCAGATTTTGGTGGTGGCACCCATGTCGGGCCACCATGCTACCTTGCTGCGCGGCACTGTAGAAGCGTTACTGCCCGAACATGACGTTTATATTACCGACTGGCTGGATGCGCGCACCGTGCCGATCAAGCATGGCGATTTCGGTCTGGATGATTATATCGATTACCTTGTCGATTTCATGCGCGGTCTGGGTCCTGAAACCAATGTGATTGCCGTATGCCAGCCTGCCGTGCCGGTGCTGTGTGCCGTTTCACTGCTCGCCGCGGCGGATGATCCGGCGCAGCCACGCTCCATGGCGTTGATGGGCGGCCCGATTGATGTGCGCAAGGCGCCCACCAGCGTGACCGACTTTGGTAAGAAACATCCGATTGAATGGTTCCGCCGCAACGTGATTGCCGAGGTGCCGCCGCCTTATCCGGGCGCAGTGCGCAAGGTTTATCCGGGCTTCCTGCAGCTCATGGGCTTTATGAGCATGAATGTAGAAAGCCACATGAAAGAGCATATGAACCTGTTCAAACACCTGATTGAAGGTGATGGTGACAGTGCCGAGCGTCACCGCAAGTTCTATGACGAATATCTGGCAGTGATGGACATTCCTGCCCGCTTCTATCTCGATACGGTTGAACATGTCTTCCAGAAGGCAAGTCTGCCCAAGGGCGAGCTGATCATTCGTGGTAAGCGCGTTGATCCCAGCAAGATCCGCCGCACGGCGCTGTTCACCATCGAAGGCGAGTTCGACGATATCTCCGCCCCCGGCCAGACCTTGGCCGCGCACACCATCTGCAAGAACATCCCGCAGCATATGCGTGAGCATCATGTGCAGAAGGGCGTTGGCCATTATGGTATTTTCAATGGCCGCAAGTGGCGCGAAGAGATCATGCCCAAGGTGCGCAAGTTTGTGCGGGCATATGACAAGCCGGCCAAGCTTGGCCCCATCAGCAAGACGCATCACGCGGCGCCGCTGCCGGGCAAGGGCGCCCATGCCAAGCGCCTGGCCAATGCCGCTGCTCTTAAAGCTGCCGCCCGCAAAAAGGCCAAGTAGCCGTTACTGGTGAAGGTTTTAGCCTTTGCGCAAGATCCGGCGGATCACGCCCGGCGCTGCCTGTGCATATTTGCGCAGATGTGGCGGCAGGCCTGCCAGGTCATGCGTGCTGATATTAGGCTGATGCCCGGTTTGGCCCGTGCTGGTATTGCTCTGATGAATAACGGGTGCACCCGGCTGCGAACTATTCACACTGCCGGTGGCATGAACCGGCTGCACGGGCTGCATGCGGTTGATGCTGGCTGTGCCGCGGCTGCTATAGGGCGGCCCGGCGATTTTATCCCATACGCTCAGGACAGCTAAGGCATAACCCGCATTATTGCTGGGTATTTTGCCGGGATAGCGGGCATCCAGAATAGCCTGATCAATATTATGAATAACATGGCTAAAGCTGCGCGGATCAATGGCGTGCAACTCAGCTTGATAGCGGCGCAATGTGTTTTCTGCTGCTGCTGTTACGCCGCCCTGCTGGGCCATCAGGTTCCAGATATCATTGAGGTGGCGGCGCGGTTTGCCGCTAATGGCAATCTCTGGCAGTTCATGGAAGCGGTGTTCGTTGATCAGCGAGGTCACCAACAAGGTGCGGGCATCGCACACATGCTCTTTGTGGGTTTTATCAAGCCCGTAGAGAATGTTGAGCATGTGCGGCGTTTTGCAATCAGCCGCAATGGTTTTGACGCCCACGATGACAGAGCCATGCGGATAGGCCTTGATATGACGGTGGATTAAATCCGGCCGCTGCCCCAGCCACATAAAGACCTGCACCGGCTTTTGGGTGTGATCGGCGGCTTGCCCTAATTCACGCAGGAGTGAGCCGGCGCCTGTTGTGCTGGCGCGCTCAAGCCCGTGTGGCCAGCGCGTGCGCGGGCGATCGTTATTGGTGTTGCCGCGGCCATTCAGGGCAGCAAACATCAGGGCCGGGCCGGTGGATGGGTCGGCCAGTGCCGCCAGCTCAGCAGTAATCGCGGCGCGGTCGATGTTCTGAAATCCATCACAGACTTCGTTATAAGTTTGCAAGGTTGGATCATCCAGCCGATGCCGCAGCAAGCCGCTGCTCAGCGCATTCTCGTAATTACTTTCCTTACCCAGAATGACGCTGACTTTTTGCATGGCTAACCCCTTACCAGGCGGCGCACCAGGTGCGGACTATGCTGAGCAATCTTGCGCAGCTTGGGCGGCAACTGGCTCAGCTCACCAGCATTTAAGCGGGTCTTAGTGCCGGTGCTACTGGTCGGTGCCGGTGCGTGCGCGTTATAGCTCTGCCCGTTGGGTTGCAAAGTTGTGTGCTGGGTGATGGCGCCAGGACTTAGAAACTCAAATGTGCGTTGGGTGCGGCTGCCGGGGTAAATGTTCTCCCACTCATTGAGCAGGGCACAGGCTAACGCAGCCGGCGATGCCTGACGCGCTTGCGTGCTACCGCCATTGGCTTGCTGCAGGCCCTCATCAATCGCATGGCGGTGTGCGGCGGGCAGGAGCATTTGCAGCGCCTTGATCTCCCGGCGGGTGCTGGCGTCAAGGCCGCTATGGCCCATGCTGTTCCATACCTCATGCAGGTGGCGGCGGGGCAGGCCACTGACGGCCAGGGCCGGGCGCCCGGCCAGCTGTTCACCACACATCATAGCGGTGAGGAGCAGATTACGCGCATGAAGGGGTTGATGCAGGCGCAGCTCATCGCTCATCAAGGCGTCCATCAGCGGGTGCTGTTGTTTATCGAGCAGCGCAGCCGTCTTAACGCCCGCTAGTACGGAGCCACGCGGAAAACCGCCAACATGACGATGCACAATTTCAGGATCGCGTGCCGTCAGCAAGAAGACATCGAGCGTGCCACCGCGTTGGTGCGCTGCCGCTGCAGCGTTGGTGAGCAGACTGGCAATATCATGACTGCGGCCACGCAGACCAACGGGTTGTTTGGCCTGCCGTTCATGCCGGCCGGTGTGGGTGTGTGGGCCAGTTGCCAGTTTGGTCCAGGGGTCATACATCTCGCGCGCATTGGCAAAAATGATCAGCAGCGCCGGGTCTTTGCTGGGCTTGCGCAGCGTGTCAAATACACAGGCCACATGAGCCGGGCTGGGGGCGGCAAAGATCTGCTGGCCGGTCGCCATGCTGACCTGTGTCACGCCGGGGCTGTCATTGAAGCGGACAAAAACATCATCATCTTTGATGTTGTTATATTGGGTGGCCTGCTGGCCGAGAATGATACCGACGGTGTTCATGGCGGCGCATGATAGGCGTAGCCGCCCCGCCATATCAAGCAAGCTGCAACGCAGATGCAGTAATGTTAATTAATTTGTCCGCACGCGTGAAACCGCGTCTTTCCACAGTTTTTCCCAACGTGGGGCCAGATCGCTCGGCAAGGGGGAAAAGCGCCGGTCGAGCTGCCAGCTGCTTTTTATGGCATCCAGCGCCGGGATGAAGCCACCCCCCAGCAGCGCCAGATAGGCGGCGCCCAGCGCTGTGGTTTCGGTAATGGCTGGGCGATCAACGTGCAGGCCGCTGATATCAGCCAGCTCCTGCATGACGGCGTTATTGCGGCTCATGCCGCCATCCACCCTTATTGTGCCGATCAGGAAGGTAGCCGCCACGCCAACCCTACCTTCCAGATCGGATTTAAAGGCATCGATCAGGTCCATGGTCTGAAAGGCCATGCTCTCTTGCGTGGCTTTGGCAATGTGAGCCAGACTGGTGTCGCGCGTCAGGCCAAAAATGGCGCCGCGTGCGCCAGCATCCCAATAAGGGGCGCCAAGGCCGGTGAAGGCGGGCACAACGATCACGCCATTGCTGCTCTCGACCTGCGCCGCCAGCGCTTCAACTTCGGTTGAGGTGGTAATGGCCTTTAGCCCGTCACGCAGCCATTGTACGGCAGCGCCTGCTACAAAGATCGAGCCTTCCAGAGCGTAGGTGGCCTGCCCGTTCAGGCGCAGGGCTATCGTGGTCAGCAGGCGGTTGCGTGATCTGATGGCTGTGGTGCCGGTGGTGAGCAGGGCAAAGCAGCCGGTGCCATAGGTGCTTTTGAGCATACCGGGCTCCAGACAGGCTTGGCCAACAGCTGCCGCTTGTTGATCGCCCGCGACACCACGAATGGGGATCGCCGCGCCAAACAAAGCCGGATCGCACAGGCCGTAATCTGCCGCGCTGTCGAGTACCTGCGGTAATACACTGGCGGGAATGGTGAAATAGGCCAGCAGCTCCGGGTCCCATAGCTGTGTGTGAATGTTCAGCAGCAGGGTGCGGCTGGCATTGGTGGCATCGGTCGCATGTACCTTGCCGCCAGTGAGCTTGTAGATCAGCCAGCTATCAATCGTGCCAAAGGCCAGCTCGCCTTTCTCGCCACGGTCGCGCGCGCCGGGCACATGTTCTAACAGCCAGTAGAGCTTGGTGGCCGAGAAATATGGATCAGCCAGCAGCCCGGTTTTATCCTGCAGCCAGTTTTCAAGTTCTGGCTTGTCGGCTTTCATTTTCTCGCAGCTGGCACCAGTGCGGCGGTCCTGCCAGACAATCGCGTTGTGCAGCGGTGTGCCGGTAGCGCGGTCCCACAGCACGGTGGTTTCGCGCTGGTTGGTAATGCCAATGCTGTTGATCTGTGCCGCCTGCAACTTGGCTTTTTCCAGCGCCTGCCGGATAACGAGCTGGGTATGCTCCCAGATCTGGGTTGCGTCATGCTCGACCCAGCCATCGGCCGGAAAATGCTGGGGCAGCTCAATCTGCGCTGACGCCAGCAGGCGTGGCGTTGCCCCCTCAAAGGCAAATATCAGCGCCCGGGTAGAGGTGGTGCCTTGATCGATAGCCAGAATGTGGGTCATGTCTTTCCTCTTTTCCTGTGACGCAAACCGGATTATGCCTCGGCCATGGCCGCTCTGGAAGATGTTCGTCTCATTCGCCATCCCCGCGCACGTCGCCTTAAATTAAAGGTCGATCTGCTGAGCGGGCAGGTTATTCTGACCGCGCCGCGCTATGCCAGCCGGGCGCAAACCCAAGCCTTCCTTGAGGAGAATGCTTTATGGGTGCAGGAGCAGCAGCTGCGCCTGACGCCCGCTCAACCTTTTGCACCGGGCTTGGCGCTGACTTTATTCGGTGAGCCGGTTGTGCTCTTGCATGACCCGGCGCTACGCGGGCTGGGCCGCTTGGAAAATGGCGCGCTGACGATTGGCGGTGCGCCTGACATGTTTGCCCGGCGCTGTATGGCCACCATCCGGGCGTTGGCGCAGCAGCGTTTTTCAGTCTGGGCGGATGAATATGCGGCCCGGCTGGGCCTGCCGCCCACGTTGATCCGGGTGAAGGATACCCGGAGCCGTTGGGGGAGCTGCTCCTGGCGTGGGGGCATTTCCCTGTCCTGGCGGCTGGCCATGGCACCGCTTGATGTAGCGCATTATGTGGTGGCGCATGAGGTGGCGCACCGGGTGGAGCTCAACCATGGACCCCGGTTCTGGGCACTGGTTCAGCAATTGGTTGGGCCTGTCACACAGCAGCGTAACTGGCTGGTTCAAAAAGGGTATTTGCTGCACCGCGTCGGTGTGGCGGGGCTGCCACCGCGCGCCTGATAACGCTTACTTTAAGGCAGTTTTAAGGCTTATGCCTTACCAAAGTGCAGCTGTGCTGGTATGGTGCCTGCGTCTGAAAGCGGCTGAAATTCGCTGTAATTCCCGGAGGAATAAATGAAAAAGTCACCCGTTACCCTGTTTATCGCAACCGCCCTGCTGGCTGGCTGCGCTGGCTTTACCGGTCAGTATTACGTTGATGACCTGAATGCAGCTGATATCAGCGGCGCCGGCTTTACCAATGCCCTGGCGCGCGAATATCGCGACCTTGCTAATTACGAATGGGCCGAGATGCTGGATTATCGTGATGGCCAGCATTACGCCAAGAAGGGCTTGGCCGCTGCAGGCGGTGAGGCGGTAGCGCCGGACATGCCGGAAAGCCGTGATCTGCCGGTTGATGCCGTATCGGATATCACTGCGGCGCATACCCAGCTGACAGAGGTTCTCTCGGTTGGTGCAGCTGACCGCGTGCCGGATCTGGTTGCCAAGGCCCAGGCCAGCTTTGATTGCTGGATGGAACAGCAGGAAGAAAACCATCAGCCGGATCACATTGCTGCCTGCCGCAAGAAGTTTGAAGATGCCATGCAGCAGATTGGCCCGGCCAAGTATCAGGTGTTCTTCAACACCGGTTCTAGCCATCTGAGCCGTGCCGCCATGACCATCATCCGTCAGGCTGCCAAGGACGCTAAGGAACGTCATGTAACCGGCTTTACCATTGTCGGTCATACAGACACCAAGGGTAGTGCTGCTGCCAATAAGACCCTGTCGATGGCGCGCGCTCGCGCTGTGAAGGCGGCTCTGGTTGCTCAAGGTTTCCGTGCGCGCAACATCACCATCAGCGGTGATGGCGAGACGGTTCTGCTGGTATCCACCCCGGATAACACCAGCGAGCCCAGCAACCGCCGTGCGGAGCTGCGCTTCAAGTAATAAATAGTTAAGCATGTCTTAGACATGTTGCGAGGGCCGCAGTGCACACTGCGGCCCTTGTCTTTTGGGAGTATGTAACCATTTATTTATGAAGCACCCGCTAGAGGTGATAACAAGAATTGTGTGGGCATCATGATTATTCAAACATCTCAGCCAGACCGGCGGCAATTCAACCGTGGTTTTTCAGTTCTGCACGCTGTAATTGGCGTGCTGATTGCCGGATTGGTGTCGGGGTTTGTTCTTTGGGTAGATCAGCGGGCATCGTCTTATCGTCAGTTGGAAAAAGCCGTGTCAGGTTTAACTGCCTTGCCTGAAGTCTATCGTAGCGTTGTGGGTCTTACTGGTGCGCAAGCCGCAGATCAGCTCACCACGCCTCGGTTAGAACGCATTTTATTCGGCGCTGGTCTGGGCTATTCCCGTCAGGGGGCGCAATATTACAATGCGCTCGGGTTACCGGTTAGTTTGCAGCGCATGCCCGCGACCAGCCAGCCGGATCAGCGATCATCCTATATCCTGCGGGTGACAATTGACCAGATCGAAGCCGATACCTGTGAGCGGTTACTGCTACGTGTAAATTATGGAGCGCGGGCCTCTGGCCTGGTTGCGCTGCAGACGTCAGCTGCAACATACCAATCTTTCCCGCAGGTTTTTTCTGATGCGGATTGTGGCAATCCAGCCCGTTTGATCTTTGATTTCAAACTTTAATAATATATCCGCGTGCTTAAGCCGTGGGCGCTTGCGTGCATCAATCTGATTGATGTCGCACATCTTGCAACCCACCGAGCAGCTCCCTATATTACAGATATGTACTCGCAAATGACCCGTAATATCCGCGTCTCGGTCGATCCGGTCTATCTGGAGGACCAGTCGCAGCCGGACAGCAGCCGCTATGTCTGGGCTTATCATGTCCGTATTGAAAATGCGGGCAATGAGCCGGTAACGCTGCGCCATCGCTATTGGCGGATCACTGATTCACGCGGCAAAGTTCATGAAGTGCGCGGTGCTGGTGTTGTGGGTGAGCAGCCGCGGCTAGAGCCAGGCGGCGTGTTTGAATATACCAGTGGCACGCCGCTGGATACGCCCTCGGGGATCATGCTCGGTACCTATGAAATGGAAACAGAACAGGGGGATGCGTTTGATGTTGCGATCCCGGCTTTTTCGCTCGACAGCCCCTACCAGCCCATGAGCGTGCAGTAATCAGCATGGTAGCGTGCTACGTGTGCAGCAGTGCTGGCGTATGACTTTTGCGCTCAATTTGGCTGTATTGTTACGCGGGCACGCTGCGCTCGTGACTAGCGCGCTCATCCTGATGTTATGAATTTCGCCGTCTTCAGACTTTCCCCGAATTCAGACTTTTTTCTGTATTCACTGGCAAACCATCTGAATTGACGTTGTATTTTTACTTTTTATAGACATCACAAAGCAAGCCAAAACCCTCTAGATTAACTGAGGGCTATGGCTTGAGTTGATGTCTGGTCTACTGGCGGCTTTGTCGCTCAATGCTTTGGTGTGGGCGGCATCTATCGGTCGCCTACACAGAAAGCACTCAGGGGCAATCGCGTGTCATTAGCGCCAAGGCAAACCGTGCGTGCCGTTGCGTAGTGTCAGGCGACGTGGCAGCGGGGCTGGGGCCGGGTAGCTCACCTGACCAAAGCCGTGACCGGCGCGGGCATGACCTTCTTCCGTCGCAGCTGCGCGGAAATACGCCATAATGAAAACACGGATCGCGGCGGTTAACGAGCAATCGCCCGGCTTTGCCGCATCAATCAGCGAACAGATTTCATGTGCACTGCGACCTTCACGGCGGACAATATCGAACAAGGCAGCCCACATATCCGGCTCAAGGCGGGCGCTGGTGCGCTTGCCGTTAATAACCAGATTGCGGCTGACCAGCGAGCTATGCCGGCGGCGTGAAGATGGAGGCGTGCTTACAAGAGTTGGTTGCATTGGTTACTCCATTTGATGGCGTAAATAGTATCATACATGTTCCATTATGCAATCAGAAGTTGCGTACCGCAGCGTAAAATACCATGGTATGCATGCGTTTGTTAACGCACCGATTTATCAAAAAACGACGCATAACCGGCTGATTTTTCAGTTAACTATCGTGCTGATGCGTAGTGCGTGCAGGCCTGAATACAACTCACGCGCGAGTAGATCATATATGATGCGGTGTTGATCAACCCGGCTAAGCCCCTCAAATTTCGCGGCTTTTATGCGCAGGTGATAATGGGTTTCCCCGTTTGCCGCCGCTGGGTTGTGGCCGGCGTGGGCGGCTGATTCATCCTCAATCTCCAGAATATCCGGGCTGAGGGCGTTGGTGAGAATGGTGCGGATGCGCTCGGTGCGGGTCATTCCCTTCAGATACATATTTTTTTCTAGGAAACAAGATTGTTTGATCCAAATAAAAGCTACATCATAACAGAATGCGTCCTTGGTATGACCGAAATGCGGACCTAGCCGCTGATACCGATACACAGACCCGCCCGTGCGAACATGCCGGTTGCTGCGGGGCAGGGGAGTTTCGCGCGCCGCATTCACCGCAGGAACTCAATCGCTACCGCTGGTTTTGTCTCGACCATGTGCGGGCCTATAACAAGCAGTGGGATTTTGCCAAAGGGTTGGCGCCGGAGGAAATCGAACGCATCATCCGTTTTGATACCATCTGGCAGCGCGAAACCCGCCCGATGGGTGATTGGCGTACCAAGGAAAGGCTGGTGCGAGCCAAGGCTGAGGCATTTGCAACTGGGGCTGCCTTTGGGCGTGCGCCGCAGACGCCACTCCATCCGCCCAAAGTAACGGCAGCGATGGCGATGATGGAGCTGGATGTGTTGCCCGCAGCTGATGTATTGCAGGTCAAGTACCGGGCACTGGTGAAGCTCAATCATCCTGATGCGCATGGCGGCGATAAAAAGGCGGAAGAGCGCCTGAAAGAGATCAATCTGGCTTACGCCGTTCTGCGTGAGTATCTGAGCAAATAATCACGCTTATTTCCGGTCTTCCCGCTGGATATTTCAGGTGGGCGCCGCTAGATTGGCACACCTAAGCCCATTTTTAGCCGGTTTGAGAACGTCATGACTGCACTACCCCCTGTAACGCCCGATATGCGCCCGGATATCAAGGTTTCTGTTCGCCAGACTTTCGGCATTGATAGCGACCTCATGGTGCCGGCGTTCTCTCAGCCGTGTGAGCATGTGCCGGCGGTTGATGAAACCTACCAGTTCGATCATGATACCACGCTGGCCATTCTGGCCGGCTTTGCCCATAACCGCCGCGTGATGGTGCAGGGCTATCACGGTACTGGCAAGTCAACTCATATCGAGCAGGTAGCCGCGCGCCTCAATTGGCCGTGTATCCGTATCAATCTTGATAGCCATGTCAGCCGTATCGACCTTATCGGTAAGGATGCCATCGTCCTAAAGGACGGCAAGCAGGTGACAGAATATCGTGAAGGCCTGTTGCCGTGGGCGCTGCAAAATCCCGTGGCGCTGGTGTTTGACGAATATGATGCTGGCCGCCCGGATGTGATGTTCGTCATTCAGCGTGTACTGGAGGTTGAGGGTAAGCTCACATTGCTCGACCAGAACAAGGTGATCCATCCGCATCCGGCGTTCCGCCTGTTTGCAACTGCCAATACCATTGGTCTGGGCGATACCTCGGGCCTGTATCATGGTACGCAGCAGATCAATCAGGGGCAGATGGACCGCTGGAATATCGTGACGACGCTTAACTACCTGCCGCATGATGTTGAAACCAATATCGTAGCAGCCAAGCTGCCGGCCATGTCCAAGACTGAAGAAGGCCGCAAGCAGATTGCCAATATGGTGCGTGTGGCTGACCTCACCCGTGCGGGCTTTATCAATGGGGATATCTCAACCGTGATGAGCCCGCGCACGGTGATCACCTGGGCGCAGAACACCGAGATTTTTGGCGATCTCGCTTTTGCCTTCAAGGTCAGCTTCCTCAATAAGTGCGACGAGATTGAACGTTCCACAGTCGCTGAATATTATCAGCGCTGCTTTGGGGTGGATCTGCTCGCCCCGATGAAGACGCAATAAGCCGCTGGGAGCTTTCATGTCTATCAAGTCCACCTTGTGCGCGCTTGGGGCTGTGCTGACCATCAGCCCGGCTGTCGCCGCGCGTGCGGATGTTGATAGCAGGGGTGCTGGCAGTACCGATCAGGTCATTTGCCAGTTCATTCCGGCGGAAGGTGAGGTGCGCGCTGCCCCCGGTTTTCAGGCTCATATGACGGCAGATGGGCAGTCGCATCATTTTACTGCGCACTTACAAACACCTACGCCGGGCTATGGTTACAGCTTTGGCCCCATGCAGATTGATGAGCAAGGCCGCGCCGCGCTTGACCTTAAACTGATCGCGCCATCTGGCATGAGCCTGCAGCAAATTGCCGGGCTCGATGTAGAAACGCGCCTGCAGCTGCACGGGGTAGATAGCGTGCGCATTCGTATCGACCGCCAGTTTCACTGGGGGCCTGATTACATCTTGTGCCAGCTCATCCGTCCGGCTCCGTGAGTTTTAATTTTGCCATGTCTTTTTCTCGCAAAAACACAGCCAATTTAATTGGAGCCTCGGAATGGTAGATTCAGCTGAATCACCGCTCGACCGCTTCAAGCGGGCTACCATCAACGCGGTGCGCGCCATCGCCGAGGATGATGCTGTGCTGGTGGGCTTTTCCAACGAGCCGCCGGGTATTGTGGCGGGCCGGGTTAAACTGCCGATGCCGCATCCGGATATGAGTGCCGAGCAGCTGGCTGGCCTGCGCGCACTGGCCGATCAAGCTGCACTGTGGCTGCGCCATCATGATGATGGTGTGCATGCCCGCCGGGCGCCGCCAAGTGGCGCGCAGGCGCAGGCGGTGTTTCAGGCGCTGGAAGAAGCGCGCGTTCATGCCTTGGGCGCACTGGCTATGCCGGGCGTTGGGCAAAATCTGGCTGCCGGGCTTGAGCAGAAATATCAGCGTGACGGCCTGGCCAAGTCGGGCGCGCAGCTGCCGATGGCTGAGGTGCTGCGCCTGCTGGCGCGTGAGCTGATGACAGGCGCGCCAGCGCCAACCAATATCGCGCTCGTTTATGAGTTGGCCCGGGCGCAGCTGGACCCGGCCATTATTGAGCGGCTGGAGAAAATGGCGCAACTTGCACCCGATCAGGCCAAGTTTGCCAAGAGCGCGCGTGATCTGGTAGCGCAGTTGCCGCTCGACCAGACCGAACAGGAAATGGATGACGAGGAATCCGGCGGCGAGGATGAAGGCGCGCCGGATGATGACGATGAAGAAGAGGATGAATCTGCCGACGGTGATGATAGCGGCGAGCCGCCCCCCAGTGCCGATGCGCCTGCCCCCGCCGAGACGGGTGAAGTTGGCGCCGATCAGGTGGATGACAGCGCGCAGGTAGTCCCCATTGAAGGTGATGGTGAGGCCGAAAATCCCGGCAACCCGCCGCGTGTACCTGAGGCTCCGGCTGATCTGCATAATCTGCCCGGCTATACTGTTTATAATCGCAGTTTTGATGAAGTGGTGGAGGCCGACAAACTGGCCGAGCCCGATGAACTTGAGCGCCTGCGCACCTATCTCGACCGTCAGCTGCAGCCATTGCAAGGCACCATCGCGCGCTTAGCCAACCGCTTGCAGCGCAAGTTGCAGGCCAAGCAGCAGCGCAGTTGGGACTTTGATCTGGAAGAAGGGCTACTGGACGCTGCCCGTCTGGCGCGTGTTGTGGTCGCGCCCACAACCTCACTCTCATTCAAGCGTGAGCGCGATACCGACTTTCGTGACACGGTGGTGAGTCTGCTCATTGATAATTCAGGCTCCATGCGCGGGCGGCCCATTACCATCGCAGCGCTGTCGGCCGACATTCTGGCACGCACGCTGGAGCGCTGCGGCGTGAAGGTAGAGCTGCTGGGCTTTACTACCCGGGCGTGGAAGGGCGGCCGTGCGCGTGAGGCGTGGATGCATGGCGGTAAGCCCATTGGCCCAGGTCGCCTTAATGAGCTGCGTCATATCATTTATAAAAGTGCCGATGCACCATGGCGCCGCGCACGCAGGTCACTCGGCCTGATGCTGCGGGAAGGCATCTTGAAGGAAAATATCGATGGTGAAGCGCTGGTCTGGGCGCATGACCGTTTGATGGCCCGGCCCGAGCAGCGCCGCATTCTCATGGTCATTTCAGATGGCGCGCCGGTGGATGATGCCACGCTGTCTGCCAATCCGCCCAGTTATCTGGAACATCACTTGCGCCATGTGATTGAGTGGATCGAAACCCGCTCGCCGGTGGAGCTGGTAGCCATTGGCATCGGCCATGATGTGACGCGCTATTACCGCCGCGCCGTCACCATTGTGGATGTAGAGCAGCTGGGCGGCACCATGATGGACAAGCTGACCGAACTGTTTGATGACAAACCGCGTGGCCGTGGTAAGGCCTAAGCCTGAGGTTTAATGGGTGCCAAACAGGCGGTCGCCTGCATCGCCCAGACCGGGTACGATATACGCTTTCTCGTTCAGCTTTTCGTCTAATGCAGCCGTGTAGATTTTCACCTGCGGGTGGCGCTGAGCCATGACGCGTACGCCTTCGGGCGCGGCTACCAGTGCCATGACGCGCACACGCTCGGGCGGCACCCCGCGCCGCAGGACAATATCCACCGCGTGAGCGAGCGATCCGCCGGTGGCCAGCATGGGGTCCACAATGATGAAGATACGCCCCGGCGCATCTTCTGGCAGCTTGGCCATATACTCAACCGGCTGGTGGGTTTCATGATCGCGGTACAGGCCAATATGTCCGATGGGGGCGCCGGGCAGCAGCTGCTCCGCCACGCTGTCGGCCATCACCATGCCCGCGCGCAAAATCGGAACAATCGCCGGCATCGGTCCATCCAGTGTGGGGGCCTGCATCGGGCAGATCGGCGTTTCAATCGGGCGGGTGGTTAGCCTCAGGTCGCGCGTGACTTCATAGGCCAGCAGCAGGGCAATCTCGCGCATGCGGCCCCGAAACCCGACCATGGGGCGCAAGGTTTCGCGCATCTCGCTGAGCTTGTGTTGTACCAGCGGATGATCAACAACAAACAGATTGGCGTGTGCGGGGTGCGGGTTCATGCGGCCTCACTTATAAATAAGGGTTAGATGCTGCCCCTTATGGACAAAACCAAGGGACTGATATAGCTGATTGGTAAAGGCGTGTGTGGCATCGGCATGCAGAGCCACATGGCTGCCGTTTTCCAATATGCTCTGGCACAATTTGGCAGTAACAGCTTTGCCATAGCCCCGGCCGCGTAAGGCGGGTGGCGTGTAGATCCCGCCTAGGCGCTTAAGGCCCGGGCCGTTATCGAAGGCAAGCGCCATGGCGACAGGCTGGCCGTTAACCGCCAGAACATAGGCCTGTTTAGCTGACAGCATGAAGCTGATTTGTTGCTGGGTGCGGCTGTGGTCGGTAATGCCGAGCGCTTCTTCCTCAAAGGCGCTGAGGAAATCTGTCAGGATGGCGCTATCCTCGGCTACAGCCAAGCGCAGAGTGCTATCGGGCAGTTTTACACCCCGCAGCTCAGTCAGGCGGTACCAATCCATGGGGATAGCCTCGCGTGGGCTGGAACCCAGCTGGCTGAAATAATCTTGTGCGGCTTCGCCCACCTTGAGATCGGCAAAAAAACCAACCGGCGCGTGGGTGACATTGAGTGCCTTCAGCAGCTCAACGCACAGGGCGGCATTGGTGCCGCTGGGTAGCCAGTAGCCCTTATGGTCAGCCCGCAGGAAAATCTCATCGGTACCGGCTTGTGCACTAACGCGCAGTAGCCCCTCATGCAGTTGTAAGGTGAGCAGATGCGGGTTTATATCCGGTGCGGCATCCAGCAGGGGTTGCAGGCGCGTACGAAAGGCGGCCTCAGTGGGGTAATGAATGATCTGCATGGGCGTACTCTAGCCCTGCTGCCATTCCTGCGCAACTACACTGTCTGGCTCTTGTGCCTTACGGTGCTGTTCGGCGGCAAAGCGGGTGGGGTCTAGCTGCCGCAGAGCCCAAATGGCAGCAGCGCGCACCAGTTCAGATTCATCGCTCAGCCGCTCAATCACCAGTGGCACGAAACTTGGCTCAGCACTGTTGCCTATGGCTATAAGTACGTTACGAACAAAGCGGGCGCGGCCCGTGCGTTTGATAGGCGAGCCGCTAAAGCGGGCGCGAAAGGCGCTGTCATCGAGCTGGACCAGTGTAGCCAGATCTGGCAGGTGATTATCTGCGCGCGGCTCCAGCCCGGCAAAGTTGCCTGATTTGGCAAACTTGTTCCAGGGGCAGACAGCTAAACAATCATCACAGCCATAAATATGGTTGCCCATGAGCGGGCGCAGGTCAGCGGGGATATGTCCCTTATGCTCAATGGTAAGATAGGAGATACAGCGCCGTGCATCCAGCTGGTATGGGGCGATGATGGCGCCGGTTGGGCAAATATCCATGCAACTGCGGCACGCGCCGCAATGGTCGGTATGAGGTGTGTCCGGCTCTAGCTCTAACGTGGTGAAAATCTCGGCCAGAAACAGCCAGCTGCCAAATTCACGGCTCACCACATTGGTGTGCTTGCCCTGCCAGCCAAGTCCGGCCTGTTGGGCGACGGGCTTTTCAAGCACAGGGGCGGTATCGACAAAGATTTTGACATCACAGGCATAGGTGGTGGCAATCCAGCTGGCCAAGGCCCGCAGCTGCTTTTTGATCAGGTCATGATAATCGCGGCCATAGGCATAGGCAGCAATATTTCCTTGGGTGGGCGCATCACGTTTATCAAGCGGATGATGGTCGGGCCCGTAATTGACCGCGAGAGAGATAACAGAGCGCGCATCCGGCCATAGCGCATCGGGCGAGCGGCGCTGCTCGGCCCGGGCGGCCAGCCAGTCCATATCTCCCATCTGACCTTGTGCAATAAAGGCGTCGAGCTGGGTGCCATAGCGGCTGGGCAAACGGGCCGTGGTAAAGCCGACGTCTGAAAAGCCAAGCTGCCTGGCTTGCGCATGGATAGATTGTTTGATGGTCACGCTTATTTAGTAATGGGCTGGAGCTTGTGCTGCCTGCACCCGCGCAGACGACATGCCCAGCATTTTACTCGCCGCCGGTTCCGTTGGCAAAGCTTGTTCAGCTACCTTGGCGGCGGGTTTGGCATAAGAGGCGATCATGTTCAGGGCGCGTGCGGCTGATTTGATGTCCCCCGCATCTCTGGCGGCGTCAGCGATGCAATCCAGCTGCGAGATTGAGGCGGTTAACAGACGGTCGCCTGCTGGGGCGCGGTAAGCGACATGATTGGCCAGATTGGCGGCTGTCTTGAAATGTCTTTGGCCAAGATAGAAATTGCTGAGCTTCATCAGCAGGGGAATGGCGATGGTGTCATTGTCAGACCGCATGACAGCATCCGAGATATCGGCGAGTTTGCGAAAGTCCGGGGTTGCGATGCAGCTGGTCGCCTCTTGTGCCAAATCTGTGCAAAGGTAATTGCGAATCTTTGACATTTTCAAATCCGGTTTGGAATTGCGATTGCGCAATCTATCGGATGCATATGGTTAACCGCAAGCGCCAAGGCGTCGCAGTTGCTGCCTATTTGTTAAAATGCAAGCTTTAACCAACTGATGCAGTAAGGCGAATTACCCTAAAGGCGCAATATCGCCGCGTTGTAATTCGCTCCGCATCTGCGCGGCGGTATCGGCAAAGCGGCCTTGCTCAATTGCATCGCGCATCCGTTTCATCAGGTTCTGATAGAAATGGATGTTATGCCAGGTCAGCAGCATGGGGCCGAGAATTTCTTCACAGCGGAACAGGTGATGCAGATAAGCGCGCGTTACGCCAGCCAGCGCCGAGCATTGACATTCTTCGTCCAGCGGGCGGTGATCGTCCTGATGGCGGGCATTGCGCAGATTGACCTTGCCGCGTGAGGTAAACGCCAGCGCAGTGCGGCCGCTGCGGGTGGGCATGACGCAATCAAACATGTCGATGCCGCGCTCCACCGCGCCGATCAGATCTTCTGGCGTTCCAACGCCCATCAGGTAGTGCGGTTTATCAGCTGGCAGGGCTGGTACAACATCATCCAGCACGCGGAACATTTCAGCTTGCGGTTCGCCCACAGCCAGACCGCCCACGGCATAGCCCTCAAAGCCGATTTGGGTGAGCAGCTCGGCGCTGCGGATGCGCAGGTCAATTTCAGTGCCGCCCTGATTAATGCCAAACTGGCCATAGCCCGGCCGCGCTTTGAAGGCGGTGCGGCTGCGTGCTGCCCAGCGCATCGACATTTCCATGCTGTCGGCAATCACCTTTTTCTCGGCTGGCAGTTTAGGGCATTCATCAAATGCCATGGTGATGGTGGCGTCGAGCAGATGCTGAATTTCGGTCGAGCGCTCCGGGTTTAGTTCATAGGCTGCACCGTCGATGTGTGAGCGGAAGGTGACGCCCTTCTCGGTAATCTTGCGTAGCTTGGAGAGTGACATCACCTGAAAGCCGCCGGAATCCGTCAGGATCGGGCCGGGCCAGCGCATGAACTGGTGCAGGCCACCCAAACGGGCAATGCGCTCAGCACTGGGGCGCAGCATGAGGTGATAAGTGTTGCCCAACACAATCTCGGCGCCGGTGGCCTTCACGCTTTCCATGGTCATGGCTTTGACAGTGCCAGCCGTACCTACCACCATGAAGGTTGGGGTTTCAGCGGTGCCGTGCGCGGTGTGCAGGCGGCCACGACGGGCTTTGCCGTCCGTCTTGATCAGTTCAAAGGACAGCGCGCTCATGAGGCCTCCGGAAACAAAATTGATGAATCGCCATAGGAATAAAAGCGATAGTGATTAGCAATAGCATGTTCATAGATTTGCCGTGTGCGCTCCATACCCATAAACGCGCTGACCAGCATGATGAGCGTACTCTTGGGCAGATGGAAATTGGTCATCAGCACATCAACCGCCTTGAAACGATAGCCGGGCGTGATGAAGATGCGGGTTTCATCCGCCAGCGGCTTGATGATGCCATCCTCACCGGTGGCGCTTTCAAGTGTGCGCAGCACGGTGGTGCCAACAGCCACAATACGGCCGCCCTTCTGGCGCACGTCATTCAGGAGCGCAGCTGTTTGGGGTGTGACTTCAGCCCATTCGCTATGCATGACATGATCCTTGGTGTCATCCACGCGCACAGGCTGGAACGTTCCAGCGCCCACATGCAGCGTCACAAAGGTGTGACGAATGCCTTTGGCAGCCAGTTTTTCCATAAGCTGCGGGGTAAAGTGCAGGCTCGCGGTTGGTGCGGCTACGGCGCCGTCATGCTGAGCGAATAGGGTTTGGTAGTTCTTGCGGTCCTGCGCATCATCATCGCGCTTCATGTAATGGGGAAGCGGAATGTGGCCGTATTTTTCAAGACAGCTGCTCAGCGTCTGCCCATATGTGGCAAAGGAAATGACCACGCGGTCTTCTACCCGGCCCAGTACATCGGCGGCAAAGTCGTCAGCAAAGACGATGCGGTCATGATTGTGCAGGCGCTTCATCGGCTTGGCAAAGGCTTCCCACAGGCCGTCTGCACGCGGGCGGTGCAGCAGCAGTTCAATTTTCACATTGCCGCGAAAGCCGAACAGACGGGCCGGGATCACGCGCGTATTGTTGAAAACCAGAATGTCTTTATCGGTCAGCAGGTCGGGCAGGTCCATCACACTGCCATCGCGCAGTTGGCCATTTTGGGCGACGAGCAGCCGCGCAGCATGGCGCGGCTCCAGCGGGCGGCTGGCAATTAGCGTGTCAGGTAAAACGTAATCAAAATCATCCACGCGCATGGCGCATACTCCATTGGGTCACCGCCATGCGGTAGGGGGCAAGTAGTAAAAGGGCAAAACTGAGTTTGACGCACAGGTCGCCAAAGCCCAGCTGCAGCCAAGGGGTGTCTGTGCCGGCAAATGCCAGACTGAAGAAGGTTGCCGTATCAAGGATGGAGCCGAGCGCAGATGACAGCAGCGGGGCTTTCCACCAGCTTTGCTGGCGCAAGCGGTTGAACAGGCTGATATCCAGCAGTTGGCCCAGCAAAAAGGCGGTGCCACTGGCTAGCGCAATGCGCGGCGTGGCAGTGATGACGGAAAGTGTAACACCCAGTGCAAAACCGCAGATGACCGCGCGCCGCGCGCAGGCCGGGCCCGCGAGGCGGTTTGTCAGGTCAGTGACCAGAAAAGCAAAAGGATAGGTCAGGGCGCCCCAGGTCAGCCAGTCCGGCAGGAGCGGCAGGGGAAATTGCACGAGATAGTTGGAGGCGCATACCACGGCCATCATGGCAAATGTGGCGGTTATCAGCGCGCGTGACGGACGAGTCATGCTAAAATCCTTTCATAAAAAGAAACGGCCCCCGGGTGGGAGCCGTTTAAACTTTTATAAAAAGCAGCTTAGGCAGCCTTCTTGGCCTTCTTGGCAGCGGCCTTTTCGATCTGCTTCTTCAGCTTCAGCTCAACTTCACCGAGCTTGCGGGCCGGGGTCTTGAGCAGGTAATTGTCCAGACCGCCATTGTGCTCAATGGTGCGGATACCGGTGGTGGTCAGATCCAGACGGACCATCTGACCCAGCGTATCGCTCAGCAGAGCAGTGGTCTGCATGTTCGGGTTGAACCGGCGACGGGTCTTGCGGTTGGAGTGGCTGACGTTATTGCCAAACTGGACGCCTTTGCCAGAAATGCCGCAGCGACGGGACATGATGCTACCTCGGTCTAAAATTCGTTAACGTCGCCAAAGTGCGACGGGTGGGGGCTTATAACGCATGGCGCGCGATAGAGTCAATCACTTCGCTACAGGCTGAGTCATATTATCCTGTAAATCGCATCTTTTCTGAGCGCACATCCCGGCAGATTCACGCTAACCCATTGTGTAACATGGATTCTCGGGGCATAGTGTGCGCCGGAAATATTAATAAATTCGGGAGCCTGCCCCATATGACAGCCGTATCTACCAGCGCGCCACGCAGCGGTTTTGACAAGGATGACAAGCGCAGTCTGTTCATTGCGGCGTTAGGCGCTGTCTATGGCGATATCGGGACATCCCCGCTCTATGCTCTCAAAACCTGTTTTATTGGTGTGCAGGATGTCTCGCCAGCCAATGTGCTGGGGGTCCTGTCGCTAATTGCATGGGCGCTGTTTCTGGTGGTCACCGTCAAATATGTCATGGTGATCCTACGTGCGGATAACCGCGGTGAGGGCGGCGTGTTAGCGCTCACGACCTTGGCACTGCGTGCAACCCCATGGCGGCACCGGGCCGTGCTGACGGCTGGCCTGCTTGGTGCTGCCTTATTTTATGGTGACAGCATTCTGACCCCATCCATCTCTGTTTTATCTGCAGTTGAGGGTATTGGGGTGGCACTGCCTATGTTCGAGCATTTTGTCATGCCGGTGACCTTGGTGCTGCTCGTGGCGCTGTTTTACATGCAGCGTTATGGCACGGGCAAGATGGGGGCCTTGTTTGGCCCGATCATGTTGGTCTGGTTTGCCGCGCTGGCGCTGCTAGGGATCAATCAGATCAATCAAGCGCCTGAAGTGCTGGCTGCGCTCAATCCCTATCACGCCATGGTTTATGTCAGCGACAATCCGCTACGCGCTTTTCTGCTGTTGGGGGCGGTGGTGCTGGCTGTAACGGGCGGCGAAGCGCTCTATGCCGATATGGGCCATTTTGGTGTGGGCCCGGTACGCCGCGCTTGGTTGCTGGTGGTGCTGCCTGCTTTGCTGCTCAATTATTTCGGGCAGGGAGCGTTGCTGCTGACTCATCCTGAAATCATTGATAACCCGTTCTATCAGATGGCGCCGGACTGGGCGCTGTGGCCGCTGGTCATTCTCGCAACCATGGCTACCATCATTGCTTCGCAGGCTGTGATTACCGGGGCCTTCTCCCTCACCCATCAGGCGGTGCAGCTGGGCTACTTGCCGCGTATGCGCGTGACCCATACCAGCGAGCATGAATATGGTCAGGTTTATGTGCCCTTCATCAATTATGTGCTGCTGATTGCTGTTGTTTTGACCGTGCTGATCTTCGGCAGTTCGGAGAAAATGGCCGGGGCCTACGGTGCCGCTGTCACAGGCGCCATGACGGTGGACACCTTCCTGGCCTATCTCTATTTCCGCCATACCCGCGATTGGCCGATGCTACAGGCTGTGGCTGTTTTTGGCCTGTTCCTGCTGGTTGATCTCGCTTTCCTTGGCTCCAATATGCTCAAGATTGCGGAAGGTGGCTGGTTCCCGGTTGCCGTTGCCTTGGCTATTTACACCATCATGATGGCGTGGATCTTGGGCCGCTTGCGGCTTAATGAGTGCCGGGCGGCGTCGGCCCAGCCACTGCATGATTATATCATCAGCCTGCATGATAAGCCGCTGGCGCGTGTGCCGGGTTGTGCCGTTTATCTGACTGCTCCGGCCGAGACGGTGCCCTCAGCGCTGGTGCATAACATCGCCCACAATAAAGTGCTGCATGACCGTAACGTCTTCCTGACCATCAAGGTTGAGGATGCGCCGCGCGTGCCGGATATCGATAAAGCCGAATTGTCGGTGATCGAGCCGGGTTTTGAACAGCTCATCATTCACTGTGGTTTCATGGAAGAGGTGGAGCTGCCGCGCCTGCTGCGCCGTCTTGACCGTGATGCTAGTCTGCCCGACCTGATGGGTGCTACCTATTTTGCCAGCCGCGATAAGATTCGTATCTCGCCAACCTCACGGTTCAATACGTTGCTGCGCACGATCTTTGTCAGTGAGGCCAATTGGGCCATCAACTCGGCTGACTATTACGGCGTGCCAGCCCAGCAGGTGGTAGAGATGGGTGGTCAGGTTGATATTTGAGCGCCATGCTTCTGATAGTCTAAAACGCAAACCCCCGCTTCTGCGGGGGTTTGTTTTTGTCTGATGTAAATAGAGCCTAGCTTGGGAGTAAGGTTGCACCCTTGCTGCTTACATGCACACGGCTGACGGTGCGGTTGTGGTGTTCGGCGCCATTTTCGCTGCTCTTCGTCTTGACGACGACTTGGTTCTCATCACTGAAGGCTGAGCGGCAAACTACACCATCAACCGTATGGCCCGCCGCATCAGTGCCAGTAAAGCGGGTTTGATACAGGCTGAACGCGTTGGTGTCGGTGCAGCCAAACCAAGCGTAACTGCTGCTATCCTTTACCACATAATGCGCAGCCGTGGCGGCCTGCTTGGCAACTTCCGGTTCTTTCCAGAGCGGATTATTGAGGGCGGCGGCTACCGCCAGTAAACCAAAAACAGTAGCGAGTGTGCCGGGGCCATCACTCCAGATGGCAGCGTCGGATGCGGCTTCAAGAAAGATGCTCATTGTGTCTGTTCCTCAGCTGGATTGTTCCTGATCAGGAGTGAAACAGAAATCGCGGCAAGGGTGTGTGACACTATGATGACAAATCACGCTGCAGGAAGCTGTGGGTGATCTCAAGCGCCTGCGCCAGTGTCACGCGCTCGACCGTCACGCCGGGAAAGGCGCTGGCCAATCGGCTGGGCAGCGGGCTGAGCAAAATAAAGACGCCATGATCATCCGCCCGGCGGATCAAGCGGCCAAAGGCCTGCCGCAGCTTGTAGCGGGTAATGCGCTCAACATAGGCGGTGCCGCCTAATGCAGCCTTACGGGCTTTGAGGAGCAGGTCTGTACGGGGCCAGGGCACTTTATCAAACACAATCAGGCGCAGGGCGCGGCCCGGCACGTCCACACCATCACGCACCGCGTCAGTGCCGAGCAGGCAGGCATTGCCCTCGGCCCTGAAAATATCGATCAGCGTATGTGGGTCCAGCCCGTCCGTATGCTGGCTGTAAAGCGGCAGGCGGGCGCGGGCCAGTGCACCCATAATGCTGGCGCGCACGCGCTTGAGCCGCTCAATTGCGGTGAACAAGCCCAGCGCCCCACCTTGCGCCGCAATGAACAATTGCTGATAGGCATTAGCGACCGCTGTATCGTCTTTTTGATTGACGTCAGTGACCACCAGCACGCGGGTTTGGCGGGCATAATCAAACGGCGAGGGCACGCTGGCGCGTAGCGCCGCTTTTTCCAGATGAATGGTACCGCATTCAGCTTCGGCGGCCTGCCAGCCAGCTTCGGTCTCAAGGCCGGGATCGGTCAAGGTGGCGCTGGTCAGCACCATACCCTTGGCCTGTTGTTGCATAGCGGTGATGAAGGGTTTGGTTGGGTCGAGATAGCGGCGCAGCATGCCTACATCCAGCATACGGCCGTCAATGCGCTCAATCGCCAGCCAGTCAATCGTGTCCTGCCGGCTGTCGTTGGCCGGTGTAAGGGGGTCAGGTGTTGCCGTACTGGCGAGTAACGCCTCGCACATATTCTGCCAGCCCAACAGCTGGTCGCTCACATAATAGCGCAGGGTTTTCAGCAGGGCTTCAATGCGGCGGCGGGTGTCGCCATCCAGCTCGCTCTCATTCTCCAGCCGTTTGCTCAGGCGCTGCATCAGGCTTTGCACAGCCTTGTAGAGCTGCAGGAAAGCGCTGCGCAGCTGGCTGACCTGCTCCAGCAAGTCGGCGGGCAGGTCGCTGGCCGGACATTCGAGTGAATAGGGAGATGCGGCATCGTCATCCCGCGCAAAGACCAATTGCTGCACGCCGCGCAGGAATTTTTCAAACGGGCCTTTAGGCTCATTATTGTCAAGGCGGCCGGGCCAGCCGTCGGCGGGCAGGCATGTGGCGTGCTGTTTGATGGCATCGAGCAGCACAGCATCATCCTGATTGGCGAGCAGTGGCTCGGCCCGGCGGAACAGGCCGCGCACACGCCCCTTGCTGCGGCCTTCGCCGCCTAATATCCAGCGGCGCAGTTCATAGCCGCTTTGAGCGGTCAGGTCACAACCAAAGGCGCCGTCAGCTGCGTGAAAAATATGGTGGCCTTCATCAAACACAAAGCGTTCAGGCGGGTGGGCCTCGTCAATGCCACCACTGGCGGTGGCGCTCATCACCAGCGCATGATTGGCAATCACAATCTCGGCCGTGCGGGACTTGCGCGCCGCCCGTTCGATAAAGCATTTCTGATAATGCGCGCAGGCGCCGTGTAAACACTCGCCCCTGCGGTCGGCTAGCATCAAGGTGCGGGCCCGCCCGACCAGATCCGGCAGCCAGCCGGGGAGATCGCCGCCTTTGATATCGCCATCTTGTGTCGCTTCAATCCAGCGTGCCATCAGGCCGAGCGCCACCAAGTGCTGCGGCGTGGCAAAGCTGGTGCGAATGGCCTCATCAAAATTCAGCAGACAGATATAATTTTCGCGGCCCTTGCGGATCACAACTTTGCGTTGCCGTTCCTGCTCATCCGGGAAAATACGCTTGGTTTCCTGCTCAATCTGCCGTTGCAGGTTGCGGGTATAAGTAGAGAGCCAGACGGGGGCCTGTGCCTGCTCTGCCCACAGTAAAGCCGGGGCCAGATAGCCCAGCGTTTTGCCAACACCGGTGCCAGCTTCGGCTAAGACAACATCACCATTGAGGGAGAAGGCAGCGCTGACCGCGCTGGTATAATCACTCTGCTGGGGGCGCGGTTCGTGATGTTCGGCGCGGGTGAGCAGCTCGGCCAGATAGCGGCGGGCCTCTACCGCTTCAATCCCGGTGGGCTGTGCGGGCGGCGGGGCTATTTCCTGCCAGTCGGGCAGTTTCTCCCAGCTGGCTAAGGCGCGCAGGGTATCCTGCTCAACCGGTGGGCGGCCCAGTGCATCTTGTACCAGCTTGGCCCAGCGCCAGCCGCCCGCCTGCATTTGAAGGGCAATGGTGGCGGCGCGCAAAGTCTGTTCACGGTTGAGGTCACTGAGTTCATTTAAAAGTTGCTGCTGGGCTTGCCAGAGCAGGAGCGCTTCGCCCTCGGCATCTTCAGGCACGGGTAAGTCCAGCGCCAGCGCTACGCCCTTGGGGGTGGGAACGCAAAAGCGGGCCGGACGTACAAAGGCAATCAGCTCCAGAATGTCGAGCGCATAAAGCAGCTCAACGCCGAGCCTGCTGGCGGTCATGCGGGTATGGCAAACCAGTACGGGGCGCTGGCTGAGTGCGGCCAGCGCCAGGCGCGATGTAATGGTCTCCACCTCGCCATCGGCACTGAGCAGCAGGGCACCAGCGCCCGCCAGCGCTAACGCGCGCGGGGTTTGGGCCTCATCGGCCGGCAGGAGTGACAAATCGCTCATCGCCCGCACTATAGAAAGTTTGGCGGGGGTGGGATATGGTCTTTCACATGTTTTCTACCAAATCCAAAAATGATGAAATCGTCATCACCCTGCATGGTCTGGGCAATACCAGCCTGCATATGTGGCGCATGGCGCGGGCCTGCCGCCAGAACGGATATGACACGGCCAACTGGACCTATAACACCTTGCGCGGCGGCATCGCCGATCAGATGGCGCGGTTGGCCCGCCGCCTGCCGGAGTTGCAGGGGTATAAGAAAGTTCATGGCATTGGCCATTCGCTAGGCGGGCTGATGCTGCGCGGCTTGTTTACCCGTTATGCGGGCCAGTTGCCGCTGGGGCGATTGGTTATGATCGGTTCTCCCAATCAGGGGGCCAGTATTTTGCGCCGCCAGCCCTGGCTGATCCGGGCCTCGTTTGTTGGCCGGCCCATCTTAACGGATCTGACCCAAGGCTCCGCCGCGATTGCCGCGCTGGGGTTGCCGCCGGTGGAGGTCGGGGTGATCGCGGGTGTGAGTGCCAATAATCCGGTCAATCCCATCAGCTGGATCAACCGTTATATGCTGGGCGATGTGCCCAGTGACGGCACGGTGGAAGCGGCCCATACCCACCTGCCGGGCATGAAGGATTATCTTGAGCTGCCCGTCAATCATGTGGCATTACCGTGGAACCGCGAAGTGATTGATTCCTCCCTTCGCTTCATCAAGACCGGAGCTTTCCGATGACCGCTTCTGTGCAGCCGCAGGCCGCCGTAGATTTTACCGAGATCCGCAACATCATTGCCGCGCTGCCTGCCTTGGCGCCCGTCGCCCTGCCGGAGCTGACGCGCCTTGGCCGTATGGGTGAATGGGTTGCCTTCGTTGCACGCGCGCAGGGCAAGTCGCCGGAGTTGCGCCGTCCGCGTCTGGCGCTGTTTGCTGGCGCGCATGGCTGCGTGGCGGATAGTGCTGCGCAAACGCTGGCGCGTTTGCAGTCGCTGACACAAGAGAGTGACCCGGTGGTCAAGGCGCTGTCGGCAGTAGATGCTGACCTGCGCGTGTATGAGCTTGATCTCGACAATCCCACAGCTGATTACACGCAGGCACCAGCCCTGTCCGAAAGTGCCGCTGCTCACGCTATGGCCTATGGCATGATGGCAGTAGAGCCGGGTGTGCAGCTGTTGGCGCTGGGCGGTATTGGGGCGGGCGGTGAGGCCGCGCATCTGGCCCTGCTGAAGGCGTTGCCGCAATCGCAAGATCCGTTAGCCACTCTGGCCGCGCATGGCGGGCTTGAATGCTGCGCCATGGTGGGCGCTATTATTGCGGCGCGTCTGGCGCGCGTGCCGGTGCTGCTTGATGGTCTGGCCGCGCAAGCCGCCGCCGCTGTCCTGACCCGTTTGTCGGCGGATGCTGTTGTGCACACTGCGCAGGCCGCTGCGGTAGAGCCGGATCTGACGCTGGATGTCGGCGTGACCTCAGCTGCTGCCATTAGCCGTCTTAAGCTGTTGGTAGCGCTGCTGTAATTGCAGGTTGCGACAACAGGCCTGCTGAAATAGAGGCAGGCCGTGTTATATCTAGGATCTCTTACAGGCCCATGACATGACCAAGCCCGTTTCCGATCCTGATCGCCTCTCACTGCTCAGTACCATAGAGACTGATGCCGCCACCGAAGGTGTGGTCGCGGCCCGTTCGCTCATCCTGTTGCGCTGGATGGCCATGGCCGGGCAGGCGCTGGCGCTGTTGGTGGGGGCGTACTGGTTCAAGCTCAATTTACCGCTCGGCGGCGCGCTGGCCATTGTTGCGGCGGGTATTGTTCTTAATGTTGCTGCGATGGTGCATTACCGCATCCGTTCGCGCCTTTATACGCACGAAGTCACCCTCTATTTCGCGTTTGATATTCTGCAGGTCAGCTTGCTCATTCTGCTGACGGGTGGGCTTGATAATCCGCTCGCAGTGTTGCTGATCTCGCCGGTGGCACTGGCAGCGGGCATGCTGCGCTTCTGGGCGGTGGCAGTGCTCACGGTGCTTACCATCTGTATGTTGTTCCTCAATGCCTTCTGGCATCTGCCGCTGCCATGGCCTAATGGCACGCTCGACCTGCCGCCGCTTTATGGCTGGGTGGTGTTTTATGCACTCACCATGACGGTGGTGTTTATTGCCACTTATGCGTGGAACGCCGCGCGTGACAGCCGCCGGGTGCGCTATGCGCTGTCCATCGCACAGGCTGAGCTGGCCGGCGCCAATCAGATGACGGCTATGGGCGCGCTAGCTGCTGCAGTGGCGCATGAGCTGGGTACGCCGCTGGCTACCATCTCGTTGGTATCCAAAGAGCTGTTGAGTGAAACACCCAAAAACTCGCCGCTGCGCGAAGATATTGAATTGTTGGTCAGTCAGTCCGAGCGCTGCCGTCAGGTGTTGGCTGACTTTGCGCGCCGCCCGGCGGCTGAAGGGGGCGACCCCTATCGCATTCTGCCGCTGCCCGCCTTTATTGAGGAAGCGGCCGAGCCGCATCGCCTCATCGGCATCAATCTGGTGGTGGCTGCGCTGGGGGCAACGACCCTGCCCATCATGGTGCGCCGCCGCCCCGAGCTGATGCACGGGCTGGGTAATTTCCTGCAAAACGCCTTCCAGTTTGCCAAAACTCTGGTTCAGGTGCGCTTGCAGTGGGACGCCGATAAAGTAAGCGTCATTGTAGAAGATGATGGCCCCGGCTACCCGCCCGCCCTTCTCCAAAAGGTGGGTGAACCCTATATCTCTACCCGGGCCGGTGGTGGCAGCCATATGGGGTTGGGTACGTTTATCGCCAAAACCCTGTTGGAGCGCACTGGCGCAAAGGTTAATTTTTCCAATCGCCCGGAGAGTGGCGCACGTGTCACAGTGACGTGGCCGCGCCGGGCCGCTATTTTTGAGACTGTAGCTCCCCCGCCGTCAGGTACGCCGTCTGCGTCGCTGACGGGGCCGAGCGGAAGCTAACAAGGTAAGGAGAGTAAAGTCATGTCCACACCCGAAACCGTTGCTGCCGATGCTGCCCCCGAGAAGCTGAGCTTTGGTGGTGATCCCGCCCGCAGCCTGCTGATCGTTGATGATGATACCGTCTTCCGCCAGCGCCTTGCCCGCGCCATGGAAAAGCGCGGCTTTGATGTGGTGCATGTGGGCTCGGTGCAGCAGGGGATTGATGTGGCCAAGAAGTCGCCACCCACTTTTGCTGTGCTGGATCTGCGTTTGGGCGATGGCTCTGGCCTAGATATTGTCGAAGCAGTCCGTGGGGCTAATCCGGCTTGCCGCGTGGTGATGCTGACCGGTTATGGCAATATCGCGACCGCTGTTGCAGCGGTGAAGGCAGGTGCGGTTGACTATCTGAGCAAGCCGACCGATGCCGATGCGGTAGAACGTGCCTTGCTGGCCGATGGCCGCAGCTTGCCCGCTCCACCTGAAAACCCGATGTCGGCTGACCGTGTCCGCTGGGAGCATATCAACCGCGTGTTCGAGCAGTGCGACCGCAACGTGTCGGAAACTGCTCGCCGTCTGAAGATGCATCGCCGGACCTTGCAGCGCATTCTGGCCAAGCATGCGCCGAAAGATAACAGTGAAGGGTTGGAAGACTGATTGAAATCAAACAGTTAATCATACAAGTTTAGGTAATATATTGCCCCGCAGCGCAGGAAATCATTGCGCTGTGGGGTTTTTGTTTGTTAGCCTGCCCGGCATGAAACAAGACTGAACATTGTCAGCCTTGTCGTTTTTAAAAATTCTGGAGCTATCATGACCCAACCGCAAGTACAGGTGTCTTCGTCGTCCACCCCGGCTCAGCCTAATGCGTTGACCCTTGCCCTCATGAAGCTTGAGTACAAAGAAGGCGGCTCGCCGCTGACTAACAAGAACGCGGTTAGTGCGGTTGCCGCTATCTTTACGCAGGCTGGCAAGCTCGAGGCGCAGGGTGTGCCGGTTGCTGGCGCGTCGGCCGTGTTTGATGTGATGCGCCGCGTGCCCGGCCTTGGCAATGCTACTGGCTCTGAGCTGCGTATTGAGGCAGCACAGCTGGGCAGCAGTCTGTCGCTCTATGCGGCGGGTCAGACCAGCGCCAATGAAAACGTAACCTTGGCTGCCCGCTGCAAGAGCCTGATGGCCGCAGCTGGCCTCAACCCGCCGGACGTATCCGCAGGCACTAGCAAAGCCAAGCCGGCCTCTTGCAAGCTTTAAGTTTTCAAGATTCATACAAAATTTAACGGCCTGTGCTGGATCAGTACAGGCCGTTTTGCTGAGCGGCTGCGGCTATTAGTGGCTGGGCGGGCGTGGCAGGGTCAGCCGGATATTTCTGATATTCTCATCCGCCAGGCCGCGCGTGGGCTGCGCTGGCTGTGACTGCATCAGCCGCTCCTGACCTTCAATCAGGCGTTTGGCGCTGACTTGCCCCTTGCTTAAATTCTCCAGCTGCACAGCCATCTCGGTCAGGCAGCTGGGATCACGTCGTTCAAGCGAAAAGGCCAGACGGGCTTGAGCCTGAACCGGGTCAGCATGGCTGAGCTTGTTGAAGTCAGCCGGAATACCTTTAGGTAGATACGGATTGGCTTTGGCCCAGTCTTGCCCTTGATCGGCGCGCGGGAATATCTGTCCCGGTGTCCAGATGTCTGCAATCTGGGGAAATGCTTTTTCCCAGTCGGGTCGTTGGCTCCATTGTGCGTAAAGCGCACCACGTTGCTGTCTAAAAACGGCAGGATCGTTGGTGTTATAGGCAGCTTCCAGTGCAGGCATGTAATTGCTGTAAATTTGCGGACTGAGCGGGCGGTTGAGCTGCTGCGCAAGCTTAAGCACATCGCGCTCATCCATCTGCTGCAGCTGCGCTACCATTTTTGCAGTCCCGGCACTCGGTTTATTGTTCTCATCAAACTTCAGATAATCCATAACGGACTGAATGGAGCGGCTGCTGTGATGCACGGCATCAACATGAGATGGCTGTAATTGAAGGGAAAGTTCCGCTTGCAAGATTGGTAAATAGAGCGCGCCTTCCTTGCCCAGCATACGTACCGTGCGCAGGGCGCCATAAGTATTGGCCATATTTTCTTCTGCATGTTCTGCCCATGCGCTGCTGCCAACTGTGCCAAAGGCCCTGCGGATACCCTTGTTAAAGCTCAGCAGATGGGCAACTTCATGATTGCTGGCAAAAACCGACCATATCTGATTGCCGCGCACTTCTAGCGGCGTCCGGGGCAGGTCACAGCTCATTTTGTGCTTGCCGGGATTGATACAATCAGGACATTGCCCAGGAGAGAGGGTTATGCTTTGTGTCAGTGGAGAGTAAGTGCCACCCGCCTCATTTTTGCGAATTTTTTCAGAAAAATTCTGAGCTTGGTTGAAATCATCTTTATTGGCAGCTAGCTGAGCCATACGTACTTTTAAAAGTGGGTCGTCGATGCTGCCAATAACAAAGCGCGGGCCATTGTTTGTGAGCAGCTCGGGATAATGCCTTGCCACATAAGCAGTTTGATATTTGGCGATGATGTTGGTGTCTTCGCCGCGTGCCGCTTCTTTTTCAAGTTTAGCTACGTCGCTGGCTGAAGGTTGTCGTTGTAATGTCCAAGGGGGCGGAATGCTGGAGGCCTGTGCAACCAGTTGCTCGTAGGCGCGCTGTTGTTTGTAGTCATCAATCAGACCGGGGCCAAATATCAGGCTGTTGCTGATGGCGGGCGCGGCCAGTGCGGCGAGCGCAACCTTGCCAGCGCCATGTCTTTCAATGGCGCGTTCAAGCAGGAGGCCTAATTTTGAAAATGGCTTCATGTGTCTATCCTAGCGTAAGGTGACTAGGAAAAGCTTGATATTTTTATAACGCATTGATTTTAAATAAAATTATTCGCGCGGCGGGGGTTTAGGCTGGCGGTTATCATACACCACCGTGAAGTTGGCCAGAATATTATCCATCGCGCGGCCCTGGAACATGTTGATGCCCATGTTCATGCCGATATTGATGGCGTCCTCATTATCACAGCGGGTGAGGATGATGCGGGTGGGCCCGCCTGCGCCAACATTTTCGCGCAGGCGCACAAAGGTGTCGCTGTTCTGCAAGCTGGCCAGCTCAGGTGACCAGTACATCTTCATCATATCCAGGCCCAGCTGGTCGCGGTTCATATAGGGCAGGGTGAGGTGGGTCAGACCGTCCAGACAGACGCGGTAGCCACGATCACGCAGATAGTCGCGGGCGAACAGGTAGGCACCCATATCGCCGAACACGTCCATCTTCTGCAATTCAATCACCAGACGGCCGCGCAGATTGCTGCTGATGTTCTGGTCAAACCGGTGGAACTCGGTGGACAGCACGGTTGAGATATTGAGGTTGATCGAGAAAGCGCGCTCTATCTGGCTGCTCTCACGTTCCAGATGCGCCAGCATGCGTTTATCCAGCGTCTGGGTCAGATACTGGAACAGCCAGCGGTTGGCTGTGGTCTGCACGCCCGGCATCAGCGTTTCTTCCAGATCTGCGATGGAGACATACAGCTCATGGAAAATGGCTTTGGGCGCTACGCCGCTGGTATAGGCGCAAACCGGCTGGTTGCGTACCAGATTGGCCAGATCCGTATGGCCCAGCGCTTCTTCCAGACGGCCGAGCTGAACTGGAGTCATCGGCTTGCGCTCGGTCAGCGGTACGCCAGTGGTGGCTTCCTTCAGGCGCTTTTCGGCATGTACCACCATGGAGCGTTCATAAAAATGGCGAGCCAGGGCGAGAAAGCGCGGATAATCGCGCTCCAGTAGATACCAGGTGCAAAAGCCCACATCACCGCCTTGCTCGTCAGCATATTGGGCCAGCGGGTCTTCCGAAAACAGATAGCGCAGACGCAGCACCGCATCATCGATTTTTTCAACCGGCACATCACGCGCAACAAAGATAATGTCGTTATTCTTGAGGACAAACAGCTGCCCGTCAAAATACTTCACCAGACTCTCAAAGGTGTTGGTGGCGATGCGAATATGGTGTTCACGCCGGTTATGCGGCTGCAACTTGGAGAGGTGGATATGAATGGCTACGCGGCCCCGGCGGTGCTTGTCCAGCCGCTCGGCGTAATCATAAAGGGCATATTCAGCCGTGGGCGCGCGCAGCGCCGGGTTATCCGTGGTCGCGGTGCCGGATTGGCCAGATTGCTGGCTGGTGGGTTGTCCAAATGGCTGAGAAGAGAAATCCATCACGCTGCCCTAAAGTCAGTTTGAGTTTCAGTAAAGCACAGGGAAAGTTACCCGGTTATTAACGTAGTTTAACATTTATGGCCTGCCCCCGCTTCGAGTCAATAAGGCGCTGCGATTTCAACGAGATCAGCCTTGAAGACAGGTCAGCACATTTGCTAATCCCTGCTGATGAACAGGTACATGGTCGGGATTACTTTCAATCCATCGCAGATCAGCCGCGCGGCCGTTGCGGCTTTGCCGGCAGATCATATGCAGCGAATGGCGCCGCCGCCCAAGAGCGTGATGGGCCGCCCACTGCAGGCTGACGAGGGTAGCTGGCTGCAGCTTGATTCCACCTATCCGGAGCAGATGCGTGAGCGCTTCCAGCTATTGGCCACCCGCCCCAATTGGGTGATTGACCGTACAAATGATCCGCGCGTGCCGGCAGCCGAGGCTGAGCTGCGTGACCATGTGGTGAGCTGGCTCACCCGGCAGCATCCCGCTACATTTAGCCGTGAGCAGGATGTTGTGAGATCCACTTTAACGGGTGTGCAGGTTGATCTGGCCAAGGCCGACCCGCTGGCTGCTGTCGCGGCACTGGCGAGTGAAGACATGCTGCTGATGTTGCCGGATGAGTATGACGCCGCCCGCCAGCAGCATATTTACCGCCTGCATAGTGGCGCGCTGTTGTTTCCTAACGGCTGGTCGCTGCGCAGCCAGTTTCTGGCGCCCGCGCCGCACGGGCTGGATCGTAAGGCGTATAACAAATGGCATGAAGCGCGTAGTTCGAGCCGGACAGCGGCACGGTTGGAGCGCTCCCTGTTCGAGATCCATGATCCGCACGTGCCGCAATATATGAAACACTTTGCTGAAGGCGCGAACCGTCTGTTCAATACTTTGGCGGCCGGCCGCATCATCTGGCGGCGCAACTGGAACGCGCATTTAAGCGGTGATCTGTTCCGCCACCCCGATGATGAGCCGGTCGCGGTTGAGGTCATGACCCCCAAGCGCCTCCTGCAGCAGGGATATGTGCGCAGCGAGCATGAAACCTTCCTGCGCTTGCCACAGTCTGGCGCGATGGTCTTTGGCATTAAGACCTATCTGTGGCCGCTTGCCGACATGCTGGCCAATCCGGTTGTCCACAGCGCCTTGCGTGAGGCAGCAGCGCAGACAACGCCAGAAACCCAAGCCTATATGGGCGAGTCATTTTCTGCGTTGGTGAAGGTACTGAACAAGCACAAACCGCCTGCGCCAACCGCCTGAATTGGCTGGTTAGCTGTTTTTGGGGCGATGCAGCCACCAGAAATTTTCATTGATCGAATAAATCGGGCGGTAGTGGCGGATATTGTCAGCGCGCACCAGCCCGTCTACCTGATTATCACCAATATAGATGCCATCAGGCGTATAGGCCGCTAATACCGCGTGGTTCAGGTTCAGCTTGGTGTCGCGCAGGATGATGATGCGCAGATTGTCGGCCGGCCAGCCCGCTGCGCGCAGGGTCACATATTTGGCAATTGCATAATCTTCGCAATCACCGTTGCGGCGCAGGAACTCAAAAACGGTCTGCCAGTAATCGTCCATCCCCCAGTTAACCCGGTCCAGCACATAACGGTGGCTGTTCATGATGTCGTTGACTTTACGCAGTTGATCCATCGGTGACAGGTTTTTGACGCTGGCAATAATGCCCTGCCACTGGTCCCATTCGCACTGATCGCCACCACTGAATGAGCCGCCAGCAGCGGTTGCACACATGCCTTGCCCCAGTGTTTCAGTCTGATGGAACCGAGCCATCACCCCATTCCAGTTGGTAAAAGCCGTCATGTTGGGCGAGCGGATTTCTGTGCTGTTCCAGAGGAAAGGGTAGGTACCCGCCGGGCGGGCGCTGCCGGATTGGGCAGCATAGACCGTATCCGCCCGCGCCGTGTGCGGGGCGAGCAGGGTCAGCAGGATCAGGCAGGACACAAAAAACCGGGCCATATCCCGCAGTGTGGCATGATGCCCTTAAGCCTTGGTTGAGCCTTGGTTTACAAAATATTAAATCAGGGCCAATATCAGAGGGCTAGGCCTAACCATTCGGTGATTTCCGGCGGTTAGGATCAGGGTCATATTTTTTACACGAGGTCGCTATGGGCTTTTCGCTCGCTCCGGAAGATGTCAGGAAAAGCACTGAGGTTCCCAAAAAGCCCTATGCCGTCGGCGTAGCGGTCTTGTTGATGGTGGCTCTCGCCGGCATTCTGCTGATTCTCAATTTTGCCATGTCGCAGCGGCAGAACACATTGCTGACCTGGCAGCAGACCTTGGGCGGCGTGGCCCAAGTGCGGGCAGATGCCGTTGCGGGCTGGGTGCGTCAGCAACAAACGCCGCTTGCACGTTTTGCTGATGATGCAGAAGTCCGCATGTCGGTGACCCAGATTGCAGAGCCATCGGCCGACCTGGATTTGGGTAGCCGGGGATATCTGCGCAACTGGCTGTCTTCGCTGGCGCGTGACAATGGCTTCCTGCCGCCGGAAACCACCACACAAGAGCAGGCCGAAGCGCAGGCAACTAACCATAGCGGTCTGGCGATCATCAGCGCCAAGGGTGAGGTGCTGGTATCAGCGGGTCTGTTCCCGGCTGAACAGGCCGAAGTGAAAGCCTATATTGCTGCTTATAACGCCGATGCGCCGCGCTTGATCGACCTGTTCAAGGCTGAAGATGGCAAGATCTATATCGGCTTTGCCCAGCCGCTTTTTGGCCTGGATGGCGCGCAGGATGAGGCGCATCGCATTGGCCTTGTGGTCGGCATCAAGCCGGTAGCGGCTGATTTGTGGCCGCTCATGGTTCAGCCCGGTGCTATGCTGCAAAGTGGTGAAGTGCTGTTGCTGCGCAAGAGTGAAGCCACCGTCACGCTGCTTTCGCCAGTGGCAGACAAGCCCGCGCTGGAGCAGCAGTTTGATATCAACACGGTTAATCTGGTTGAGGCTCAGTCAGTTCGTGCGCCGGGCGCATTGACCGAAGGCCGTAATTATGCGGGCCGGGTGGTGATGGGCAGTTCGCGTGCGGTTGACGGCACGCCGTGGGTCTTGAGCTATCAGGCTGATCGTGCCGAGATGATGGCCGATAGTGACAAGCGTTTGCGCTATCAGGTCATGATTTTCGCCGCGCTGCTCGGTATGGTTCTGCTGTTCCTGTATGCCGCCTGGCGCCGGGGCGCGGCGATCATTGCTGCCCAGAAAGCGCAGGAATATGCCGCGCTGGCCCGCCGTTTTGAGTTCCAGAGCAAATTGCTGCGCATGATTACCGACAGTCAGCGCAATCACATCCTGATTGCCGATACCGATGGCCGCGTGAAGTTTGCCAACGCGACGCTGGCCAAGGATATGGGGACTGAGCAGGAAGATCTGGTAGGCAAGCCGCTCGCCGCCGCTGTGGGCCCGGATAATGCCCGCCGCTTTGCCAAGCGCGCGCAGGAGGCCTCGCTGTCTGGTCGTGCGGTGGTGACGGTTGACCGCGTGCATCTGGATGAGGATGGCGAGAAATTCCGCGTCGTGCAGACCCAGCATATCCCGCTTGAGGATAATAGCGCTGGTCCCGGTGAAGCGCCCGCGCGCGGCACCCTGATTGTGGAAGAAGACATTACCGATGTGGTGATGGAGCGCGAAAAGCGTGAGCGTGTGCTGCGCAGCGTGGTCGATGCGCTGGTGGCCGTGGTTGACCGCCGTGACCCGTTTGCGGCCGAGCATTCCGCGCGTGTGGCCCGTCTGTCCCGCTCGGTGGCGATGGAAATGGCATTGCCGGATGTTGAGGTGGATTCAGTTGAACTGGCGGGTGCGCTGCTCAATCTGGGCAAGCTGCTGGTGCCTGCCAGCATTTTGACCAAGCATGGTCCGCTTGATGAAAATGAGCTCAAGGCCGTGCGTGAATCCCTGCTGGCCTCGGCCGATCTGGTTGGCCGCATCGAGTTTGAAGGGCCTGTGGTTGAAACCCTGCGCCAGTCGCTCGAAAAGTATGACGGTTCGGGTTATCCCAACGGCCTGAAGGGGGATGATATTCTGGTCACCGCCCGCATTCTGGCTGTGGCTAATTCCTTCGTGGCGCTCATCAGCCCGCGTGCGCACCGTGCGGGGCTATCGATTGATGAGGCCATTCGCAAGCTGATGGAGCAGGTGGATAGCGCCTATGACCGCCGCGTGGTGGCCGCATTGGTCAGCTATATCGATAATAAGGGTGGCCGTGAGGTGTGGGAGCTGGTCAGCATCCCGCAAGCTGCTGAGCCGGCCCCGCCTGAGCAGCCGGATGAGGATAATCCCTGGCAGCGTTAAGATTTACGAGTCTCGTAATGCCAAAACCCCGGCCATTCCTGTGGTCGGGGTTTTATTTGCGTGCAGGCGCCCCGATTAACTCCCTGATTAACCCCCAGATTAACTTTTGCTGGTCTTGACGGTGTGCCGCGTGGCTTCTAGCCTGCGCGCAACAGAACAAGAGAACAGCAGGCCGAGGCAGACATGGGTGAGTATCTCAAATTCCAGCGCATCATGGATAACGGCACGATCAAGGAAGTGGACGTCAGCCCCAGCCGCGTTATGGGCATTATTGGCGGCCCGGCCAGTGCACGGACATCGCCGGTTTTCAAGCTGGAGCTGACCAATCGCGCTGGCGCGCTTTCGCATTACATGTGCGCAGGCAAGGTCGATGATGTACGCGAGATGTTTAATCGCTTTGGTATTGGTCAGAGCTATCTGTGGTATGTGGGCGTGGCCAATCCGCTTACCAATCTGCGCCACGGGCAACTGCAGCTGAGCGCCGTTTTTATTCCCCGTATTGCCGAGCTGCGCCGCTTGGCTGGCGGCCGCAAAGCCAAGACCGCCATCAGCCGTAATGGTCTGCCGCCGCTGCTGGCGCGCGAGAAAATTGAAGAGCTGGCCGGTGAAATGTACAAGCAGGGCTATAAGGGTAGTGGGGTGCAAAATCCCAATATCTTTATTCTGCATCCCGATTTCATGCAGGCAGCACCACCCAAGCCCGCCCCTAGCCGCAAGGCGCGTTTGAAAGACCCGCTGCAGCCGCAAAAGGAAATGTTCTAACAGGTAGTTGGAGCGCGTCTGAACGTTGCCAGGCGGCGCCGTGCTGCTGTTTTTGGCGTTAACCATAACCAGCAATTGCGCTGATTTTCCTTATAGATCAGGTATTTTATGCATTAACAATGCGTTGCATTTTAGGCGAATGATTTTGTTATTTACCAATTTGTTAAGTTATAGTCGCGCATCAGCTGCAGACTGTGCAGCGCTACAGGAGATTTTAAAAATGGCAGAATCGAACAAGTGGATGCCCGCGGCTGTTTTTGGTGGTTTGGCGACAATTGCTGGCGCCATTTTCTTTAACAAGCCCGCCGCGCCAACCGCTCCAGCTGCACCGGATGCTATTACCATTACTGCCGCTCAGCCGACCGCTGCGCCGAGCGCTGCTCTAACAGCATCCACCCCGGCATCTCAGGTGGTAACGTCAGCGCCGCAAGTGGCTGAAGTTAAGCCAACCCCCGCGCCGCAGGCAGAACCCGCGCCGGCCCCGGCCCGCCCGAAGGTTGCGCACAAGCGTGTGAGCAAGCCGGCGCCCGCTGCCGCGCCGGTGCCGACCGATGAATCAACCTATTCAGCCGGCCCGATCCGTGTAGAGCAGGCCCCGCCGCCCCCGCCGCCGGTCTGCCCTGAATCCGAGCCGCGTTATATCGGTCAGGTTGCTGGTGGCGCTGGTGGCGCTGTTCTGGGTGGTGCTATTGGCGCCATGGGTGGCAAGGGTCAGGGTAAGGACGCCTTGCGTATTCTGGGTGCCATCGCTGGTGGTTATGCCGGTAGCCAGATGGTGGGTAAGCAAATTGATGCGAATACCATGAACAAGGAACAGGCTGAAATGTCCCGCCGCACCGGTTGTCAGGCGCGCACCTATCAGTAAGCCCAATTCTGTTGAGTTAAGCCCCCGCCAGCTTCATCGCTGTGCGGGGGTTTCTTTTTTTGGCCGATGAGTGAGCTGGTAATACGAACTTAGATTGTGGGTGCGCTGTGCACAATCCGATTGCTCAGGCTGTCAGCCTGCACCAGCCGATAGGGCCGTAGGCCATCTGTGATGCCGCTGGCATGGGTATTCCAGCAGATTTTGAGACCGGCAAAATGCTCGGTATGCTGGCGGACCATGGTGGGGGCCAGGTAGGTCCAGCCATCTTCAATAAAACTGGTGGGCTGAAGAATGACATTGTCTTGCCGGGCGTCGCGCATCAGCTGGTGTACCAGCGTGCTGGCAATTTTATGAGCGCGGTAGGCTTTATCTACTTCAATACAGCCGATGTCACGGGTGATGGGGGCGTGCAGGCGGGCATGGCCAGCGCTGGGATAATCACCCACCACAGCAACGCCAGCGATGACCCGGTCAATCATGGCCAGATAAACTCTATCACCTTGATGCATACCAGTCAGATGCGGCAGGCGGCTGAAGGCATCGCGGGGCGAGGGGTCGCGATTCATGGCTTTGGTCAGCCCGCCAAGGTTGGTCTTAAGGATTGTAAGCGGCAGGCAAATGGAGGGCGCAGGCGGTTGCATGGGCGCACTCTAGCGGTGCCGTATCCGCAAAATCAAATGCAATCTCGGTGTATAACCTTAGGGCAGTGCTGGGGGCGCTGTTAGACGCTCATCCCTCACGCCGCCGCTTGAGCAGCACATATATAGCTCCCGGCCCGCCATGCCCGGGTTGCGCCGGGGCCATGGCGATGATGTAGGGGCGTAGCTCATACTCATTGAGCCAGCGCGGGGTTTGGTCGCGTAGAATGCCGCTGCGGCCGGTAATAACTAACACGCAGCGCCGCCCGTTATGATAGCCAAAATGGATAAAACGCTTGAGCGCTGTGTGGGCCTGCTCTTGCGTCATGCCATGCAGGTCAATCCGCCCGGCAACTGGCAGCTGGCCGCTGCGTAGGCGCTTGAGGGTATTGGCGTCCAGATTATTGCCGCTGGATAAATTCAGCTGCTCCAGCTGGCTGGGATGAACCGGTGCTTTGGGAGTATAGGCTGCTGGCGCAGCATGACCTTCGCCAATCCGGTCAGGTGCAGCACTTTTGGCAGGTGCCGCTATGGCTTTGCGCCCCTTGAGCGGTTTAACGGTGGCTGCGACCTGATGCCAGAGCTGCCGGTCATGCTTGTGGTCATCTTTCTTCATGGCGCGGGTAGCGTTTTTGGTAACAAGACATAATAGCGTCCAGTACTCTTCATCAGACCGGCTTGCTGTTCGGCCTGCGGACCATGACCCCAGAATACATCACCGCGCACCGCGCCAGTAATCGCACCGCCAGTATCCTGCGCTACCATCAGACGCTGCAGCGCAGGCTGGTCAGTCGCCAGCCACAGCGGCACATGATAGCCGATATAGCGGTTATCTACCGCCAGTGAGCGCAGCGGCGTGAGGGCAACATTGGCGGCGCCCAGCGGCCCGGCTTCATTCTCCAGCAGCTTAAAAAAGACATAAGACGGGTTGGTGTTCATCAGGGCGTCGGCCTGGGCCGGGTGGGCGTCTAGCCAGGCCCTTATGCTCTGCATCGACACATTTTCCTTGGTCAGTTCGCCGCGTGCAATCAGCTCACGGCCAATTGCTGTATAGGGGTGGCCGTTCTGACCGGCATAGCCAACACGTAGTTCGCTGCCGTCATCCATTTTCACACGGCCGCTGCCCTGTATCTGCACAAAGAAGGCATCCACCTTGTTGTCCAGCCAGATCAGCTCCAGATTCTGTCCATCGAGCGCGCCGTTTACAATCTTGGCACGGTCGGCATAGGGCTTGAGCTGCCCGCCCACAACGCGGCCGGCAATGCGCTGGCCCTTCAGGCTGTCACGGAATTCACCCAGATCAACCATCACCAGATCAGCCGGGCGGCTATAGAGCGGCACTTGGTAGGCATCGTGCCGGGTGCGGCTGCCGCGTAGTTCGCTCTCATAATAGCCGGTGAACAGACCTGTGCTGCTCTCACCCCAGCTGACGGCATAGGGGGTAAGGTGGGATTGAATGATGCTGCGCAGCTCGGCTGTGCTGCGCGCATTGCTAAGCGCGGCGCAAAACGGCAGCCAATCTCCGGCGCGACCCATTTTGCCATCTGCCCCTAACGAGCGATCGGGCGGAATGGCGCGCAGCCGGGCGCAGGAGCTGCTCAGGGCGGGCAGCGCTTGCGTCAGATCATCAGCAGTCCAGCCGGGCAGTGCGGTAAAGCTGGTGGGGATGTAGCGGGCTTGTTCGGTAACAGGCGGTGTTTGCACGCAGGCGGCCAAGCTGAGCAACAGGATCAGGGAGATAAAACGCATGGCCGCATTCTAAAACAAGTTTCGCCCGGAGGGAAATACAACAGGGGGTGGGCTACTTTGGGGTTGCGGGCTGATCGGCGCGCTCTTGCCATGGATGGGAAATATGCCGTAGGCTGTGCCTCATGTTTAAGCGGATTATTTGTGCGTTGGTCTTGCTGCTAACGTTGAGCCCGCCACCCGCCCACGCGGCGGAGTGGGGCATTGTACCCATCTTCCGCAATTTTCTGGATGGCCGTCCGCAGGACCTGATCGACACGCTGGAGCTGGCCCGCTCGGTGCACGCACCGGCCTATGTCAGTGTGATGGGCTGGCATGACCTTGAGCCCCAGTCCGGCAAGGACGAAACCGAATGGCGTCTAGGTGGGTTGGCCTACGGTATTGATAAAGGATTCGTACCCTATATGGGCATCAGCATTATCAATACCGTCCGGCGCGATATGCCAGATGACCTAGAGGATATCAGCTGGTCTGACCCCGCATTGCTGGTGCGCTGGCAAGCGCTGCTGGACCGGGTGCAGACCCGGTTGCCCGGCCAGCTCCCCACGTTTTTGATCGGGAACGAGGTTGATATCTATTTCGAAAAGCATCCGGACGAGTTGGCTGATTTCTTGACTTTTTATAAAGCCGCCCGGCAAGCGGTTTTGGCGCGTTGGCCGCAGGCCCGTGTTGGCTCATCAGTGACGTATGAGGGGCTTATCACTACCCGCCGTGATCTGGTGCAGCAGATCTTGGCTGTGGGGGATGCGGCGTTCTTTACCTTCTATCCCATGATCCAGTTTAAGCCGGTTGATCTGTCTGCCATGCCAGCCGCGCTCGATGCAATGATCACAGCGGCAGAAGGCAAGCAGATCTATTTGCAGGAAGTGGGCTATCCGTCAGCGCCCGGCTTGTCCAGCTCGCCGCTCAAGCAGGCCGAGTTTTTTAGCACCATTATTCCGCTCATTGAGGCGCGGCCCCAGATTGTGCAGGCCAACATTTTCTGCATGCATGATTTTAGCCCCAAGCTCGCAGATATGCTGACCAGCTATTATGGCTTTGGCTGGGCCCCCGGGGTTTTTGTCCGTCCGTTCAAAGAGTTTTTGATGACGCTGGGCCTGCGCACCCATGACGGTCAGGACAAGCCAGCCTGGACTGCCGTGCAAAAAGCTTTGCTGGCACGTAGGATAGCGCGCTGATCAGCTTTCCGAGCGGGTTTCCGACAGGTGCCAGTTGGGATCGTTCGAGCGGGTATTTCGGCTGAAGGTCCAGCGGTCAGTGACCACCACGCTCTTGTCCGGGCTGCCATCAACAATGGTGCCATTGGCATCACGCGTGACCTGAATTTGTTCGCTTTCAAAGCGAACGGTCACCCGGGCGGTGTTCAGCGTCATGCTGGCGTCAATCAGGTCTGTGCTGCGAATCCGCACAATACGGGTTTCCAACTTCTCCTTGGCACTTTGGCGTGCGCGAATGGCACCGGCAAAGCTGTCATACACATCATCGCTCAGCAGAGGGCGCAGGGCGGCGGTGTCCTCAGCGGCAAAGGCGCTCACAATCATTTCAAAAGCGCCGCGTGCGCCAGCTAAAAAGCCCTTTTCGCTAAAGGCGGGATCTGCCTGATGGATCTGGGCCAGACGCCCGGCCAGCGTTTCAAGATTGGGCTGGGCGGCACTGCCGGGCAGCGGGGAGAGCGGGCTGGGTACATCAATCGGCGGCAGCTGGCTGGCAGGTGTTTGCGGCGCAGGCGGGCGGCTACCATCCGCGCTGAACGGATTGCCCCGGCGCGGCTCATCGTCATTCTGCTGACCTAGCACGCTGTGCAGGCGGTAGGCCAGAAAGGCGGCAACAGCAGCAAAGATGATGATATCAAACCACACCACGGATAACCCCTTGCAAAGAGAGCCTAATTTTCCCCCATATTTTGCCGGAAGTCAAACAGGCTTGCATATTATTGTTAGAATGCCTACTTAATGCAGACATCCGCCCAGACAAGCGTCTGCGACATTAACCTGTTTTTTAACCGGCCGAACTGGCGACTGGACAATCGTGCCCCTTTTCATCCTCCTGCTGACCGTTGCTGAAGTGATTGCCATTGTAGCGAGCCTCAAATTGCTTGGCTTTTGGCTCACGCTGCTCATGACTATTGCTGCTATGTTCATCGGCTCGCTGTTGCTGCGCTGGCAGGGTTTGGCCACCGCGCAAAAATTCATGACCCGGCTGGAATATGGCCAGGCCCCGATGGAGGAGGCATGGGACGGTTTTTGCATCATGCTGGCGGCGTTCCTGTTCATCATTCCCGGTCTGGTCACGGATTTTCTGGCGCTGCTGCTGCTCATTCCGCCAGTGCGCCGCCTGCTGCGTGCCATTCTCAGCCGGACAGGGGCGTTTGAGGGCAATTACTGGTTCGATTCCTCGGCGCTGGCCCCCTCGCGCGCTGGCGTGATTGAAACGACCTATGAAGAAGTGACAGTCTCCAGCACCCCGCTGCAGCCGCCCGGCCGCTGAAAGGGGCACTTATGCTTGCCTTAGCCTGCGAAAGCTCGTGTGATGAAACCGCCGTGGCCATTGTCAGCGCCACCGGTGAGGTGAAAAGCTCAATCATTGCCTCGCAGTTAGCGCAGCATCGCCCTTATGGCGGCGTGGTGCCAGAAGTCGCTGCACGCGCGCATCTCGCCTGTATCGATGAGCTATGTCAAACCGCCTTGGCGCAGGCAGGTGTTGGCCTTCCCGAGATTGATGTGATCGCCTCCACCTGCGGGCCGGGCCTGATTGGCGGCTTGCTGGTGGGTGTCATGTATGGTCGCGCGTTGGCGCGTGCGCAAAACAAGCCATGGCTGGGCATTAATCATCTTGAAGGTCATGCGCTCACCGCACGGCTGACTGACCGCGTGGCGTTTCCCTATCTGCTGCTGCTGGTCTCGGGCGGGCATACGCAATTACTGCTGGTCAAAGGCGTGGGGGATTATCAACGTCTAGGCACCACGCTGGATGATGCAGCCGGCGAGTGCTTTGATAAAGCCGCCAAGTTGCTGGGCCTTGGTTATCCCGGCGGCCCCGCGCTGGAGAAGGCGGCGGCTGGTGGTCAGGCCAAATCGTTTGAGCTGCCCATTCCCATGCAAGGCCATGCCAGCTGCAACTTCTCGTTCTCTGGTCTTAAGACTGCCGTGCGCCATAAAGTAGCGCAGCTCGGCACACCAACACCGCAGCAGGTGGCGGATCTGGCCGCCGCAACACAGCATTCCATCGCACAGTCTTTAACCGACCGCATGCGCCGGGCGCTCGACCAGCTCGATGTGCGCCCCAGTGCAATTGTGGTGGCGGGTGGCGTGGCTGCTAATGGCGAGGTGCGCCGCCAGCTCACGGCGTTGGCGCAGCGCTACAAACTTCCCCTACTGGCACCGCCACTCAATTTGTGTGGAGATAATGCCGCCATGATCGCTTGGGCCGCATTGGAGCGTGTGCAGGCCGGTATTGGTGCCAGTGATGACGGCCATGCCCGCCCGCGTTGGCCGCTCGACCCTCATGCCGCTCCGGCCGGGCTTGTTGGCCGCACCAAACAGGCCTAAGTTGCCGCCATGACCACACTTCAGTCTTCTTCCATTGGCGTGATTGGCGCTGGTGCCTGGGGCACCGCCCTTGCCGTATCCTTTGCCCGCAACGGTCGTCAGACCGCGCTGTGGGGCCGCAATCATCAGGATCTGGTGGATCTGGCCGCACGTAGTGAAAATGCCCGCTATCTGCCCGGCGTGCGCTTGTTGGCGTTGCCGCATGTCACGCGTGATCTGTCCAGCGTAATGAGCAGCGGCGTGATTGTGTTAGCGGTGCCAGCACAGGAAATCCGCACGCTCGCCCCGCTCATGGCGCTGCGCGCACGGGCCAATCAACCTGTGGTGATCTGCGCCAAAGGCATAGAACGCGGCACCGGCAAGATGATGACTGAGGTGGTCAGTGAGTTCATGCCGGATGTGATCCCGGCCGTATTATCCGGCCCAACCTTTGCGCGGGAAGTGGCGCAGGGCCTGCCCACAGCGGTGACGCTCGCCTGCCGCGATATGGATATGGCGACGCTGTTGGCTGGTCTGTTCTCCGGCAATGTGCTGCGCGCCTATGCAACCAGTGACGTGACCGGGGTTGAGCTGTGTGGCGCGGTGAAGAATGTGCTGGCGATTGCCTGTGGTATCGCCGCCGGGCGCAATCTGGGTGAAAACGCACGGGCGGCACTTATTACGCGCGGCATGGCTGAGCTGCGCCGCCTGGTTGTTGCCATGGGCGGTCAGGCTGATACCCTGTTAGGGCTGGCAGGCGTGGGTGATATTACGCTCACCTGCTCGTCCCCGCAGTCACGCAATTTTTCGCTCGGTCTCATGCTGGGACAGGGCCAGACGATTGATGAGATCGAGGCTAATCCGCACAAGCTGGCCGAGGGTCGCTTTACCGCCAGTGCCGTGCTGCAGCGCGCGCAGGAGGTGAATGTTGACCTACCCATCTGCGCCGCGGTTGATGCGGTGCTGAACCAAGGCGCAGCGATTGACGCAACAATCGCGTCCATTCTCGCCCGTCCGCTCAAGCCGGAGCATCTGTAATGGCGTATTGGTTGATGAAATCCGAGCCCTTTGTGTTTGCATGGAGCAAACTGGTGAAGGACGGCAAAGCTGGCTGGGATGGGGTGCGCAACCATCTGGCCAAGCGCAATCTCATGAGCATGCAGGTGGGCGATCAGGCTTTCTTTTATCATTCCAATGAGGGGATGGAAGTGGTCGGCGTGATGAAGATCATCAAAACCGCTTACCCCGACCCCAGCGATGAAACCGGTAAATTTGTGCAGGTTGATGTGGCTCCGGTCGCTGCTATGCCCAGGCCAGTGACGCTTAAAGCCGTTAAGGCGGAGCCGCGTCTGGCCGAGATGGCGCTGGTTAAGCAGTCACGCTTGTCGGTGCAGCCGGTGACTGCAGCTGAATGGAAGCTGGTTTGCCAAATGGGCGGCTATAAGGGATGATCGCTTACGGCGTGTGCGGCGGATACCACTGAATATCAAGCCCTTTAAGTTCATCCAGATAATCAGTCAGCGTAATCATACCCATGCAAGGGAAGGCGCCTGTTTGTTTGAGCGTCCCAGCTGCCAGCCGCCGCGCCAGAATGATGGCGGGTACGCAGGGAATATGCGGGCCGTGACCGGAGCCGGTAATCAGATAGGCGGTGAGCGACTTTGAAGCACCATCAGGTCCAGTTCCAGACAGACGCATATGAAAGCCGCTGCGGTCTGTACCTAACCTGTCAAATAAGCGCGCGGCTTTATACATAAGGCTGGCAAAGGGCTTGAGTGAGGACAGCAAGCCAGCGCGCACCAACCAAGACAGCGACCATAGTCCTATATGCAGCAAGGGCACTTCAAGCCCGGCATGAAAGCGGATATCGCGCAGGCCCTGATAATACTGCGGAAATAATGCCAGATCAGGTACATCGCAATTGGCCAGCCAGCGCTTGCCAAGTTCGGGGTAAGTCTGATGGGTTAGATCCTGCCAGCCATAAATAGTCGTTATCGTGCCGTTTTGGCGTGTCGTAAAAGGCTTGCCTGCGTAGCCGCAAATGGCTTCGGTTGTAGCAAGGCCGGGATTGGTGCGCTGCGCGGTGCTGATACTGTAATCAAGCGCGGTCAGTGTGGTAAAGGCGTGGCGGTATGTTTCAATAATTGCAGAGGTCAAAGCGGGGACCGAGCTGGCGCCACTGACGATAGTAAGCCCGGCTTGCTGCGCTGCGTCGTCTAGTTGTGTGATGTTACAGACAAAGTCACGGCCATCTGCAATGTCGATATAATGGGCGCGGTGGCGTATGCAGGCTTGCGCTACGGCGTAGGACTGCCCCTGAAAGGGCCCGCAGGTATGGATCACAATATCCGGTTTGAGCTGACGGAGTGTCTGCTCAAGATCATGGTTGATATCCATACCGATCGCGGCAGCGCCAATGCGCGCCGCAAAGCTTTGGGCCTTGTGGGGTGAGCGCCCGGCGATGGTGAGGGAAATGCCGGGCGTCTGAGCCAGGCTTTGCGCAATGATTTTGCCAAAGTTGCCATATCCGCCAAGAATCAGGATGCGGAAGCTCATGGCGTGTCCTGTACTTCAAAGTGGCCTTTATAGGAATAGACCAGCCCCCAGCGCGGGTGGCGTATTTCCATCGACATATCAAAGGCGCTATCGCTGGTGGCGGTTTCAGTTGCGATGACCTGTCCGAGCAAAATTTCAAGAGGTAGTCTGATTGTATAACCCAGCACGCGCAGCACAAAAGCTTTGTGTTGTAATACTACGTTCCCGTTATTCCAGCCATACTGGGCATGCCAGCCTAGACGGTTGCGGGTGATTTCAACCACCTCGCTTGCTTGTGTCTGTTCCATATAGGAATGGAAATGGTAAGGCCTGCGGCCTTTGAAATTGAAAATGCGTTCAAAGTGGTAGCGCTTTGTGTGCGGGTCGCTGCGGAAATGAACGGTCACCGGCACCTGACTTTCAGTGTAGGGTGGAAATCCGCCGGTCAGCCGCAGCGCCCATCCCATCAGGCGCAGGGGGCGTGCGCAATAAACATCCAGATGCCCATTGACCGTCACAACATCATGCGTATATGGCCGGTTGGCATAATGCTTATGAAATACGGGTGGTAGATGCGGCCAGTCCGCTCCGAATATCGGGGCAAAAATAGGTTGAGCGGCGCAGCCTAGATTATCAAGCGGCCTGACGTGCTTGCGCCTGATTAGCCAGTTGCGGATGCCGCGCAGCCAGGGATAAAACAGGCGGGCGAGGTAGTCAGACCAGAACAAGCTTTTGCATAGAGCCATGAACCCAGTGTGGGCTTCGCCATGCTGCGCCATGAAGCTGAGGGCCGATTGCCCGTGATAGATCTGGCCATTATGGTAGATTACCATCCCCTCATCCAGATCATATCCGCGCTGTGTTATCTCCTGTACCAAGGGGTGCGCTGCTTGTGTGCGGGCATCAATCAGGTGGAGCTGGCCAAAACGCTGTTTGATGCGTGTGGCAAGCGCCGCTGTGCTGCATAAGGGACAGGCGCCATCATAGATAAACCAGATTCCGTCGCTCTGTGTCATGCGGGTTTTGCCACCATCAGGTAAAAGATAACAATCAAGGCACCAAACGCAGGCCAGCCAAGAATGAACCAGATTTTAAATAGGCGCGCATAGCTGGCGGGGAGGGCTGTTTGAGTGGCAAGCGCGATCGTCAGCATCTTTCTAAGTTGAATCTGGATCCAGACCACCGGCAGCCAGCACAGCCCGGCCAGTATATAGAGGCCGTATGTCCAGAGCAGCCATGGGTCTGTCCAGTTAAAGCCACCATGCTGAATAAGCCAAAGACCGGTCAGCGGCTGGATAATCACGGCTGGCGTGGTAAAAATGAAGTCTGCCAGCACGGTCATGCGTGCGGCAAACATTCTGCTGTGCAGGTCGGGTGTAAACCATGACGAGAACATGAAAAAAGCCGTGCCTATCCCGGTGCCAAACAAAATGGTGGCACTGATGATGTGCAGGGTTTTGATGAGAAAGTAGGTGTCCATAATCATGTGCGGCGAGGCGCCAGGCCGCATTATGCTGGAGTAAGGATTGCCTGTCTAGCGGTGCTCTTGCTTGCAATTTCCAGCGCCCGGCCGAGGTCATGAATCAGATCAACCGGATTTTCGATACCAATGGATAGGCGTAGCGTGTTGGGACCAATGCCGGCTGCGCGGCGCTGGTCTTCGCTCTGGCGGTGTGTGGTGGTGGCTGGATGCACGACCAGACTGCGGGTCTGGCCGATATTGGCCGCCAGTGAAAAGAGCGAGAGATTTTCCGCGACGGTTATAGCTGCATCCCTGCCGCCCAGCACATTAAAAGAGAGCAAGGCCCCGGCGCCGCGCGGAAGATATTTCTGGGCGCGGGCATAGTGCGGGCTGCTCGGCAAACCCGAATATTGCACGGATTCAACCGCCGGATGTTCCTGCAGGAAATGCGCAATCTGCTGGGTGTTGCTCACCTGCCGGTCTAATCGCAGCGCTAAGGTATCCAGCCCGTTGAGCGTCAAGAAGGCTTCATGCGGGGTGAGTACGCCGCCATGGCCAGTGCCATAAAAGCGCACAGCTGCCGCTAATGGGGCGTGGCTGTGCGTGCTGGTAAAGGGCAGATCAATGCCACGCGGCGCGGCAATAGCCGGGTAGCGCTCATCACTTTGCCAGTTAAAACGGCCGGTATCCGTAATAAAGCCGGATAGGCCGGTGCCATGCCCGTTGAGATATTTGGTGCCGGAATACAGCACCACGTCAGCAACCCGTCCGGCATCGAGCAGATAGGGTGTTGGCAGCGTGTTATCAATCACCAACGGCAGGCGGTGCTGGTCGGCCAAGGCGCGATAGCCATCAAGATCGGCCACCACCCCATCCGGGTTGGAGACACTTTCAATCAGAATGAACTTGGTCTTGGGCGTAATCAGGCTGGCGGCACTCGCTGGGTTGGTGGGGTCTATCCAGCCCGGTGTCCAGCCAAAGCGGGCCTGCGCGCCTGACGCAAAGCCAAAGGTGCCGCCAAATAGATGCCGTGAAATCAGAAACTCATCGCCTTGGCGCAGCAGCGTATCAAACAGCACACGCAAAGCTGACTGGCCATTGGCAAAGGCCACGCTTTCCGGTGCGCCGTCCAGTGTCGCAAGCGCTGCTTCCAGCGGGGAATTGGTAGGATTGCTCGTGCGGCCATATGTAAAGCCGCGTGTGCTTCCGGAAAAACGCTGGGCGGCTTGTGCCACATCGGGCTGGGCATAGGCGGATGAGAAATAAACAGCAGGTCGCAAGGCGCCGGTGCTTTCATCGGCCGGGCGGCCAGCATGAACAATCAGGGTATCGATCGCGGGAGATGACATGGTGAAACCTCATGGGGAAAATGGCGAAAATGTATGACAGCGTATGACAGTGTATGACACGGATTCCCTATTCAGATGCAGGTGAAGGGCTTATGCGTTTGCGCGGCCTTCCCTGCATCCGTCTGCTCCCTGTTCAAGCAGCTGGTGGGGTGGTGTGATAGGCGTGGTGCAGGGCTTGCTGCAAGTCGGCCTGCAGGTCTTCAATATTTTCAATGCCGACCGAGATGCGCACCAGCCCGTCCACAATCCCCAGCGCTTGCCGGGTGGCGGGCGGAATGGTGGCGTGGGTCATCAAGGCTGGGTGTTCAATCAGGCTTTCAACCGCCCCCAGACTTTCGGCCAGCGTGAAGATCTGCACGGCCTTTAAAAAGCGGCGCGCATGTTCGACATTACCTTTCAGGACAAGCGAGATCATGCCGCCACCTGTACGCTGCTGGCGCTGGGCCAGCTCATATTGCGGGTGGCTGGGCAGACCCGGATAGATGACCTTTTCAACCTCAGGCTGCTGTTCCAGCCAGCGGGCGAGGGTGAGCGCCGAGGCGCTCTGCCGCTCCAGCCGTAGGCCAAGAGTCTTGAGGCCGCGCTGGGCCAAAAAGCTGTCAAACGGGCTGGCGATGCTGCCAATGGCGTTCTGAATGAAGCGGATTTTCTCGCCCAGTTCAGGGGTGCGTGTGACCACCACCCCGCCGATGATGTCGGAATGGCCGTTGAGATATTTGGTGGCCGAATGCACGACAATATCAATCCCATGTTCCAAGGGCTGCTGGATATAGGGCGAGGCAAAAGTATTGTCCGCCACACTCAGCAGATTGTGCTGGCGGGCGAGGGTAGCCAGTGCGGCCAGATCAGCCAGCTTGAGCAGCGGGTTGGTGGGCGTTTCAATCCAGATCAGTTTGGTGAGTGGCGTGATGGCTGCCTGCACGGCCTCTAGGCTACTGAGGTCAACATATGACACAGACAGGTTCTGGCTGTGTTTTTTGACACGCTCAAACTGGCGGTAGGTGCCACCATAGAGATCATCCGAGGCGATGATGTGCGCACCAGCCGGCAAGGTCTCCAGCACCGCCGAGATGGCGGCCAGCCCGGAGGCAAAGGCAAAGCCATCCTGCCCGTTTTCAAGTGCGGCAATCGCGCGCTCATACGCATAGCGGGTGGGATTATGGCTGCGTCCATAATCAAAGCCCTTATGCTCATTCGGGCCGTGCTGGGCATAAGTTGAGGTGAGATAAACTGGCGTAATCACGGCGCCAGTGGTGGGGTCGGGTGTTTGTCCGGCGTGAATGGCTTTGGTATCAAAGCCCCGGATCAGTGTTGCTTTTGAAGATGTGTTGGTGGGCGTGCTCATGCGTGTCCATTCCTTTTGCGAAGATAATTGAGAAAGTCGATGGGAGTGATGAGACCCAGAAAACGCTTTTCGTCCTGGCTCTCATCGATGATACACACCACCTGCCCCTTGCTGATGAGGGCGGAGAGATCGCCGAGGGAGGCGCTAGGTGGCAGCTGGGCAAAATTGCTGTCCATCGCTTCGCGCGCAGCAATGGTAAAGCCAGCCGGATTGCCAGTGACTGCCAGCAACACATCGCGCTCATCAATCAGGCCCAGAACCTCACCTCTGGCCATGACCGGCAGCTGGGAAATGTCAAAGCTGCGCATCTTGGTATAAACCTGCTGCAGCGTATCTTCCGGCTTGGCCACAATGGTGCTGCCTTGCTGGTAGGGGCGGGCAATCAGGTCGCGCAGATCGTGCGTGGCAACATGCTCAACCAGGCCATGATCATCCAGCCAATACGGATTGAATATCTTGGACAGATATTTATTGCCACTATCGCAAACCAGCGTGACCACGCGCTTGGGCGTGGTTTGCTCGCGGCAATAGCGCAGAGCCGCTGCAATCAAGGTGCCGGAGGATGAACCGCACAGAATGCCCTCTTGTTGCAAGAGGGCGCGCGCGGTGCTGATGCTCTCGCTATCGGGAATGCTGTAGGCCTGACTGACGAGGGAGGTGTCGAAATTGGTGGGGATGAAGTCCTCACCAATGCCTTCCACCAGCCAGCTGCCGCATGGTGGTGACACGCCATATTTGATGGTGGGTGCCAGGATGGAGCCTTGCGGGTCAGCCAGCACCATTTGCACATGCGGTGCCACGCGCTTGAAATAGCGGCCAAGGCCGGTGAGGGTGCCGCCCGAGCCAACGCCAGCGATGACGGCATCGAGCTGGCCGCCGGTCTGCTGCCAGATCTCCGGGCCCGTGCTTTGCTCGTGCGTGAGCGGATTGGCCGGGTTTTCAAACTGGTTCACATAAAATGCACCGAGCGTGCTCTCGGCCAGCGCGCGGGCCTTGTCCTGATAATAATCGGGATGGCCTTTCTCAACGTCTGACCGGGTGATGATCACCTCAGCACCAAGCGCGCGCAGGTGAAAGATTTTCTCGGCGCTCATTTTGTCAGGGATGACCAGTTTAAGTTTGTAGCCTTTAAGCGCGGCAATTAGCGCGAGGCCCAGGCCCGTATTACCGGCTGTCGCTTCGACCAAGGTGCCGCCGGGTTTAAGCTGGCCATCCCGTTCAGCTGCATTGACCATCGACAGGGCAATACGGTCTTTGATGGAGCCGCCGGGATTCTGGCTCTCCAGCTTGAGGAAAAGCTGGCAAGGGCCAGTATCAAGCCGCTGCACGCGGACCAGCGGCGTATTACCGATCAGGTCAAGAACAGTAGGAATTGTGGGGATATTAGCGGGCTGCAGGGCAGAGTGGGGCGGCAGTGTAACCATTTGCTGTCTCTTGTCTGGGGCCCTGTGGGCCAACCGTTATCTGTTGAAGCATGACAAAAGCCCCGGCGCCATTTGGCGGGGCTGGATCATCACATGCTACAACAGAACAGAGACATTACGGTTAAAACTCCTAATGTGTTACTGGTAACAAATCATACAGCGCTGTGCAAGCTGAATTCGAATTATGATTGATAGAAGGTAAAAATGCAGGAAACACATAAGCGTACATTGGCCCGCATGTTGAGCTATCGCCTTACGGCGTGGGTACTGACAATTATTTTTACGTATATCTATAACGGCAATTTGGGGCAGGCCACCAGCTTTGCCACGGCGCTGCATGTGTTGCTCTCGCTCGATTATTATGTGCATGAGCGCCTATGGCTGCGCGTTAAATGGGGCCTGCGCAGCTGATAGGCTTGATTGTGCGGGCTTAGCGCTGCTTCCAGACTGGTGGGCGTTTGTCGATAAAGGCCTGCATACCTTCGGCGCGATCTTCCAGCGCAAAGGCGGCGTGAAACAGGCGGCGCTCAGCCCGCACGCCTTCAGCCAGACCTGTCTCATAGGCCAGATTGACCGCCTCTTTCACCAGCTTGGTGGCAGGGTGTGAGTGGCTGGCAATCTTTTTACCCACTTCAAGCGCCTGGGTCAGCAGGTCAGCGGCAGGCACCACACGGGCTACAAGGCCCGCGCGTAGGGCTTCATCTGCGCCAATCTGGCGCCCGGTCAGGCACATATCCATAGCCAGACTTTTGCCCACAGCGCGGGTCAGGCGCTGGCTGCCGCCAATGCCGGGCAGGGTGCCCAGTGTAATTTCCGGCTGGCCGAATTTGGCGCTATCTGCTGCGATGATAAAATCGCACATCATGGCCAGCTCACAACCGCCGCCCAGCGCATAACCGGCAACCGCCGCGATCACGGGTTTGCGGCAATGGCTCACAGCTTCCCAGCTGCGGGTGATGAAGTCGGCATTATAAACATCAGCAAAGGTTTGCGGTGCCATTTCCTTGATATCGGCGCCGGCGGCAAAGGCTTTGTCGCTACCGGTGAGGATGATGCAGCCAATGCTGGCATCGTCCTCATAGTTGCGCAGGGCTTGCTCCAGCTCGATCATCATGGGGGTGTTGAGTGCGTTGAGCGCCTTGGGCCGGTTGAGCGTAATCAGGGCGACGCCATCGTCGCTGCGGGTCAGGATGTTGTCATAGCTCATGATGTTACCTTTGTTTGCTGCGGCACCAGAAGGTGGAGCGGCCACCTTGGGTCAAGCGTTGCACACCTTCGTGACAAGTGCAATCCGGGCAGGCTTGGCCTTCGCGGTCATAGACGGCAAAATTATTCTGATATACGCCCAGCTCACCGCTGGTCTGCACATAGTCACGCAGGCTTGACCCGCCTGCATCAATCGCCGCATTCAGCACTTTTTTGATCGCGGGCACGAGGCGCTTGAATTCTTTAAGTGAAATGCTACCCGCCGCGCGCTTGGGGTTGATCCCCGCCAGATAGAGCGCCTCACAGGCATAGATGTTGCCAATGCCTGCTACAATATGCTGATCAAGCAGCGCCAGCTTGATTGCAGTTTGCCGTCCCGCGCAGGCGGTGTGCAGCACCTTTGGCGTAAAGCTGCGCTCAAGCGGTTCCGGCCCAATATCACGTAGTAATTTATGGGTGGCTTCAGTGCCGGTGGTCAGCAGGTCAACACAGCCAAAGCGCCGGGCATCGTTAAAGCGCACGATCTTGCCACCGGAAAAATGGAAAACCAGATGGTCGTGCGGGCCGCGCGCACCATCATCGTGATCGTCAATCACCAGCCGTCCGCTCATGCCCAGATGCACCAGAAGTGTGCGCTGGTTGCTAAAGCGCAGCAGCAGATATTTCGCCCGGCGATCAACCGCGATGAGCTTGGCGCCAGCCAGCTGTTCTTGTAGGCGCATGGGTATGGGGTGGCGCAAATCCTTGCGGTGCTGTTCCAGGCTGGTCAGTGTGCGGCCAATCAGGTTAGCGGCCAGCCCCCGGCCGGTCGTTTCGACTTCAGGTAATTCAGGCATGGCGGCACACTAGCAGGAAAGCGTCTTTTTAACCAAGATGCCTTTGCGTTGGCAGAGCGCTTTTGTTAGCGTGCCCGCATGCGTTTGGCTCGTCTGCTTAACCGGCCTTTATTATATGGCCCGTCTGCTGATAAATGGTCGCTGCCTTTGGTACAGCTGCCTTTATTGGGCCTCTCTCTTTTTTGTAGTGCTATGGGGCTGGCTTGTGCGGCCAGTGTGGTGGGGGTTGTGAGTGGCTCGGGCCTTGCGGCGGCTGGTATTGCGGCGTTGGCGCTTGTTCCTTTTACGCGCCAAAAGAAGCCAGACGAACAGGCGTCTGGAGCCATAGCGGGCATTCTAGCATTATATAAGCGGGATGAAGATTGGCGGTTGCTTGGCCCGCTGACAGCATTTGTGCGCACACATGCCGGGCCGCATGTCAGCTGGGATATGGAAGCGCATCAGCAGAGTAACGCGCAGCATTTGCCGTATGTCCTTATCCATGCCTGGCGCCGGCAGGCGTCCATCAAATTCAGTATGCCGGCGTGGCGCACTTTTGTGTCTGCAAACGGGGGCAAATCATCAGACTCCCACGTGTTGAAGAGTGCGCATTTTGCCCTCGCGCACGAGCTTGCACATACGCAGCGTACCCAGTTAAGAATGTCGCAGCTGACAAACTATGCGCGTTATGCGGTTGGGCGCGGGATGATGTTATCACTGGGCATGAGTGGGGTGGCTCTGCTGGGCTTGCCTTTTATGGGAGTGCCAGCTGCGGTAACGGCCGGTCTAGTGGGGTCATGCCTGTTGGGGGTGACGGCTACTCTTTTGGGTGGGCTGTCGCTGCAGATGGTTGCGCGCCAGCAGGAGGCTGCGGCTGATCGTAGCGCACTTGCGTTGTGCGGGGCTGTGCCCACTATTTTTAATGCACAAAGCAAGTTGGAGCGGAAGGCTGGTATTCTGCATCAGAATATTCTGACGACCCATTATAGCGACTATAACCGCCGCCGGGAGCTGCGTTATTGCTTCAAGGCGCTTGGTCGTCCGGCTCAGCCACCATTACAGCCCGGGCTTTTGCCCAGCGAACAGCGCTTGGCCAAACATCAGCCGCCATCTTATGATGATGCGGGCTGATGAGGCGATATCAGGCGGCGTTTCTGGCGCTGATGGCTGATTTATACACCCACACAGTCGCGGGCGGCATGTTCAGCCAGACGCGGCCAGCCAGCTGCAGATTAATCCCGGCTGGGGGCTGCACGGAGGGGCGCTGCGAATAGGTGAACTGGGCCATGACGCCGCTGTGCGGCAGCAGGTTGATGCATTGGCGGATCAGGTTTTCGCGCAGCTCATAGGGGAAGTTGAGCAGCGGCAGGCCTGAGACAATGCCCGCTACCTTGGTAATTCCGCGTGCGCTCAGCAGCTTTTCCAGATCAAAGGCACTGCCATGAATGACGGTGACACCGGGAAAGCGGCGCTTGAGGTTGCGCACAAACAGCGGGTTGAACTCAATCAGGATCAAACGCTCAGGCGCAATGCCGCGTGCGAGTAAGGCCTTGGTGAAAACGCCGGTGCCAGGGCCCAGCTCAATGATGGGGCCATCGAGCGTGGGGTCAATCTGCGCAGCGATCAGGCGGCTGAGGACCGGCCCTGACGGAAAAATGGCGCCGGTATTACGCGGACGCAGACGCAGAGAGCGGAAGAAGGAAACGGTATCGGCGGCAAAACCGGTCATGGATGCACCTTTATGAAAGACGGGCCTTTATAGCGGATGAGATTGTGCTAACACAAGGGCATGAAAACGACCTCGCCCAAAACTGCTCCAAAATCTGCCCCCAAGTCTGCGCTCAAGTCTGCGCGCGCGCGCGCCAAGGCCACCAAGCCTAAGGCTGCCAAAAAGGACCCCCGCCGTCCGCAAACCGCTGCAGCAGGTAAAACCAAGGAAGGTCAATGGTTTGGCTATGAGCAGATCGACCCGCGCACCAAAACCGCGCGCGTGCGTCAGGTTTTTGAAAGTGTCGCCCCCAGCTATGACATTATGAATGATCTGATGTCGCTGGGCATTCACCGCGTGTGGAAAAAGCTGCTGGTGAATATGGTCGCCCCGCGCAACAGCGACGTGATTTTGGATGTGGCGGGCGGCACCGGCGATATTTCTTTCCTCATGCATGACAAGGCCCCCAAGGCCAAGATCACGGTATGCGATATTAACCCGGAAATGCTCAAGGTAGGCAAGGCCCGCGCGGTTGATCGCGGCATTATCAAAGGGCTGACTTTCTTGGAGGGCAATGCCGAGCATCTGCCAGTCAAAGCCAATAGTGTCGATATTTACACCATCGCTTTTGGCCTGCGCAATGTAACGGATATAGATGCCGCGCTGCGCGATGCCGCGCGTGTGCTGCGCCCCGGTGGCCGCTTTTTCTGTCTGGAATTCAGCCGGGTGAGCAAGCCGCTGCAGCCGCTTTATGGCCTCTATTCCTTCGCTGTTCTGCCAGCCTTGGGTAAGTATGTGGCGCGCGATGAAGCCGCCTACCGCTATCTGGCCGAAAGTATCCGTCAGTTTCCGCCGCAGGACGAGCTGGCGGTGCGCATGGAAAAGGCCGGATTTGTTGGGGTGGCCTATACCAACCTGACTGGCGGTATTGTGGCTGTGCATACCGGGCGCAAGCGGTAAAAGTGGCATTTTAGGCGATTTCAAGCACTTATCGTGAATTGATGGGCTGATTTTGCTGCGCGCACTCTTGCGTTCGGGCGCTGCTCGGCATAATCTGGGGCCCGAATTCTTTACCGCCTGAATTCTTAACTGCATGAGGTTGCTGATGTTGCGTCCGGTTTCTGTTCTGTCTGCCCTGTTGTTTCTGGCTGGCTGCGCTTCCGCGCCTGAGCCGTATCAGGGGATTGATTACAGCGCCGTACCGGCGACCCGCATGAATGTGGCCGCTGTACTGGTTGATAGCGCTTTCCAGCCGGCTGACGCCGCGCCGAACATTGAAAAGCAGCTCTCCCCCCAGCCGCAGGAGACTCTGACCGCCGCGCTGCAGCAGCATTATGTTCCGACCAAACCCAACACTGCTGGTATGGCCCAGCTGCGCTTTGTCATCAAGGACGCCAGCGTTACGGTTGAAGACCTGCCCAAGCCGGAAGGCTGGTTTGCCCAGCAGACCAATGATAAGCCGGAATATCGCTATACCGGCCGTCTGGTTGTTGAAACCACCACTGAGCGCATGAGCCGCCATGCTGGTTTTGTCAGCGCCGAGGCGAACCGCACGCTGGAAGTTGGCGGTTTGAGCGAAGCTGCCCGTGAGCGTCAGGTACAGGGTATGGTTCAGCAGATGGTGGACGACCTGATCGCCCAGCTCGACAGCCAGATCAACGCCAATATGGGCGGCTATGTGGTATCGGGTGAAGATGCCACCATTACCGCCCAGCCCTCGGGCCGTTGGGACAAGGTGATGAACTGGAAATAAGTTTCCGGTTTTCCAATAAGCAAGGGGCGACCAGCTTGGTCGCCCTTTTGTTTTGGATATTTTTATTGCGCATAATTAGCAAGGTCGCGTCGCAAACGGTTATTTTCAACGCCGCTAGAATTGTTCTAGATTAGCGCGGGCAAGCCGGATCATAACCGGCAGCACACAGATAAACAGGGATATAAAATGTTGCCGCATATGGATACCGGGGCAGATGATCGGGCATCACATCAGCCATCTCATTACCCCGCGCGCAGCGGGTTATTGCGCCGCCTGTCTTTTTCACCCGCTCAGGAAGGGCGCTGGTTTTTAAGCCAGCAACAGGGAGCGGTGAGCGGCGTGCAGTTCAATCAGCTGGCGCAGCGTGAGAGTGAAAACCGCGCGCAGGCCATGCGCTTTTGCCTCGCACTTGGTGCCAGTCTGAGCATCTTTGCCTTTGGTGGCGTGCAAACCGGCCAGCCGGTTGTGAGTGGGTGCTGCGCCGTTTTCATGGGGGCGCTGGGGCTTGGTGCCCGCCGCGAGCGCCAGCGCCAGATCTTCTGGCGCTATGTAAGCGAGGTTGAGCGCAAGCACGGCCTTTCCACTGCTTATCGTTTTCTGCAAGCATCCCCTACTCGTTCACAGGAGCTGTCATGATTTTTTATAGCGAGAAGAAAGAAGCCGGTGCCTTGCTCAATTATCTGGGCGCGGCCCCCACCAGTGAGCATTTCAACTGGGTGGCGCGCTTTCAGCGTAACAAATTTGCGGTCACGCGCGTGGCGCTGGCGGCTGTATCCGGGCTGTTGGTGGCTTCATCTGCGTTTAATCTGGTCAAAGGTGAAGACAAGGCAGTGGGCGCGCTGGCTGGCATGGGGGTGCTCAGCGGCCTGGTGGCGCGCAAACATCACAAGCAATATGGTTTTTACGCCGGAGTGAGTGCCGAATTAGGCAAGCCCAATGGTGTGGCCAAGGCGCTGGGCATGGTCCGCGCGGCGGCGGACGGCAAGCCCTGGGCGCCCAAAGCTGATTGATCGGCCGGTTAGGCGGCGTCGCGGGTCAGGAACTGATCAACCTGCGCCACCAGCTCTCGCAGATGGAACGGCTTGGTATAAACCGCCGCCTTGTGCTTAAGGTCGCCCAGCTGGGTCATGGCAATTGCGGCAAAGCCGGTGATGAACATGATTTTGGTATCCGGTGATTCCTGCACGGCGTGACGCGCCAGCGTAATGCCATCCATGCCGGGCATCACAATATCCGATAGCAGCAGATTGTAATTTTTGGTGCCAACGGCAGCCAGCGCCTTCTCACCGTTTTCACACGGATAGACTTCATGACCGGCGCGCTCCAGCGCAGTGGTCAGAAAGCTGCGCAAACTCGGATCATCTTCGGCAAGGACAATACGGGCCATGTGTTCCCCTTTGAAATAGTAACGTTCTGTTAAGCCTGTGTTTTAATGTTCTTATCCTGCCGCAAAATTCTTAACGACCCGGTAAAGCGCACTGGTAATAGTGGCTAAGTCTCGGTATAAAACAGCAAATTTTCTGGAGATGATTATGGCAGCCACCCCGTCACCCCACGATTTTCCCGTCAGCTGGGAAGAAATGCACCGCAATGCCAAGGCCCTGGCCTGGCGTCTGGTCGACAAGGGGCCGTGGACAGCGGTCATTGGCGTTGCGCGCGGCGGCCTGATCCCGGCGACCATTGTGGCGCGTGAGCTGGGCGTGCGTCTGGTCGATACCGTTTGCGTTGCGCATTATGATGAGCAGAAAATTTTGACCGAGCCCAAGATGCTCAAGATGCTGCCCGGCGATGGCAGCGGCTGTGTGGTGGTTGATGATCTGGTTGATACCGGCCGCACGCTGCAGCTGGTGCGCAAATATCTGCCCAAGGCGCATTACGCAACCATTTACACCAAGCCAGACGGCAAGCCGCTGGTGGATTCCTATGTCATGGAAGTATCGCAGGATACCTGGATTCATTTTCCGTGGGAGCAGGCCATGACCTATGCCGAGCCCATCATCAGCACACAAGGTAAAAAGTCGTGAAGCTTCCTAAAGTAACTGTGCTGGCGCCGCGCGCGCAGCGTGTGCGTCAGGGCCATCCGTGGGTCTATTCCAACGAAATCCAGATGGACGCGCATGCCAAAGCGATTGAGCCGGGCGCGCTTGTCCAACTGGTGATTGAAGGCGGCGACAAGCTGGGCTTGGCAACTTTTAATCCGCATACGCTGATTGCCGCGCGTCTGCTCAAGACCGATGTGGCGGATGAAGCGTGGCTGAAATCCAAAATCGAAGCTGCGCAAAAGCTGCGCACAACTTTTTACGATAAACCTTATTACCGCTTGATCCATGCCGAGGCCGATGGTCTGCCGGGCCTGATCGTCGATCGCCATGGTGACGTGCTGGCCGTGCAGGCCAATACCGCCGGGATGGATAAGCTGCTGACGCAAATTCTGGCGGCGCTGCAGGCGGTCACCGGGGTGAGCAAGATTGCACTCAACCGTCATGGCGGCGCGGTTTCGCTTGAAGGTTTGACTGAACAAAGCAGCTGGGCGGTTGGCGAACATACCGGCCCGGTTGAGATTATTGAAAACGGCGCGCGTTATCTGGTTGACCCGATCGGCGGGCAAAAGACCGGCTGGTTTTATGACCAGCGCGAGAACCGTGCCTTGGTCGCGCGCCTCTCGGCTGGCAAGCGCGTGTTTGATGGTTATTGTTACGCGGGCGGTTTTGGTGTGTTAGCTGCCACCAAAGGCGCGCGCGAGGTGGTGCTGGTCGATGCGTCGGCGCAGGCTTTGGCTTTGGCCGATCAGGCCGCGCAGGCCAATAACGTAGCTGCGATCTGCAAAACGGTTAAAGCAGACGTGCTGGATCTGCTGGAAAGTTATGTTGCCAGCGGCACGACCTTTGATGTGGTCAATGTTGACCCGCCCGCCTTTATCAAGAACAAGAAGGATCTAGCCGCCGGGATGAAGGGCTATCGCAAGCTGGCCCGTCTGGCTGCGCAGGTGGTGGCCAAGGATGGCTGGCTGACTATTGGCTCGTGCAGTCATCACGCTGCGCTGGAGCCGTGGGCACAGGAAGTGGCGCGCGGTATTCAAGACGCGGGCCGCAGCGCGCGCATCGTGGCGACCAGCGGCGCCGGGCCCGACCATCCGGTTCATCCCTTGTTGCCGGAAAGCGCGTATCTGAAGTTCCAGGCGTTCAAGGTAGACTGATTAGCGGCTAAAGCGCGCCACCAGTTCCACATGCGCTGACCACAGGAATTGGTCAACCGGCTGCACCCAGTCCAGCTGATAACCGCCCTCAATCAGGGTGGCAGCGTCGCGGGCAAAGGTGCCGGGATTACAGGACACAGCAACAACAACCGGCACCCGGCAGCGGGCAATATGCGCCACTTGGGCCTGTGCGCCCGCGCGCGGCGGATCAAACACAATCGCGCTGAACGGGTTCAGTTCCAGCGCTTCAACCGGATCACGGAACAGATCGCGCTGTTCGCAGGTCAGGCCAGGCAGGCGCAGGGCCGCTAGCGCCTTGTGACTGACGGCATCACCCTCTACCGCTGTGACCGGGCCATTTTTGGCAAGGGGAATGGAGAAGGTGCCCAGACCCGCAAACAGATCAATCACCGGGCCGCCGCACTGATGGGTGGCAGCCAGCACCTGTTGGGTGAGGATGGTTTGCCCCTCAAGGCTGGGTTGTAAAAATGCGCCAGCTGGTAACGGTACATGCACGCCGCCAAAGCTGACGATGGGTTGCTGCTTGGCCAGCATGGGCTCGGCCATGCTGCGTTCATTCTTGCGCCAGCTGATGCGCGCCAGCTGGGCGGCACCGTTGAGGGCCGAGATGGCCTCGCGTGCGGCTAAATCCGGCTCCGGCCCGGTAATCAGAATATCGGTGCCGGTATCGGTATGTGTGAGCGATATATCCAGCGCCTTGGCCTTGCTGAGCCACGGCACCAACGCCAGGCGCAAAATGGGCAGCCAGGTCATCAGTTCAGGCCGGGCAATCGGGCAGTCGCTCACATCCACCACATGATGGCTGCTGCGCGCATTAAACCCCAGTACAACTTTTCCGGCCTTGCTGATCAGGGCGGCCAGCGTCAGACGGCGGCGGGCCTGCGGCGGGGTCAGTAGCGGATCGCGCACCAATTGGTCGTCTAATTTGTGCTGGCGTAGCGCGCCCTGCACAATCGACTTCTTGAACGCCGTATAACTGGGCAGGGCCATATGCTGCAGGTTGCAGCCGCCGCACTGGCTGAAATGCGGGCAGGGGGGCTTAGTACGGTTGGCAGCCGGGGTGAGTACTTCAATCAGCTCACCCTGATAGCCATCGCCGATGCTGCGGGTCAGCTTGATCCGGGCCTGTTCGCCGGCCAGCGCCAGCGGCGTATAAACCGGGCGGCCGCGCAGATCGGCAATGCCGTCGCCCTGGGCGCCTTGCTTGAGAACAGGGGCTTCGATGATGTCGCCGATTTTCATGACAGGGTGTATTTCTCAAGTACCGCGCGGGCGTCAGGCGCAATGGGGGTGGGGCGGTGCGTTTGGGCATCTACCAGTACGCAGACGGCTTCGCAGGTGGCTGCGCAGATCATCTCCTCCCCGCGCGGCACAAAAATGGCGCTGTGCAGGGTAAAGGAGCTGGTGCCAATGCGGGCCACGGCATCGGCAATCTCGATCTGGTCGAACATGGCCAGCTCGCGGATGAATTCCAGCGACATTTTGGCCAGCACGCACTGAACCTCGCGGCTGGTTTGCAAAATACCCATTTCGCGCAGCATTTCGACCCGCGAGGTCTCAAAATAAACGCCAATGGCGTTATTATTGGCATGACCCACGGCGTCCACCTCGGAAAAGCGCACTTTTTCGCGGGTCCAGTAACGGTAGGCACTGCGGCTGCGTGGCACAGGGGGCAGGGCCGGATTTTGCGGTGCGGATGGTGCGTTTGTCATGGCAGAGGCTCCTTCCCTATGCTAATAGCAGATCAGAATTAACCGGCACAAGGAGCCTGTCATGTCCCAGAATGAACCCGCTGACGAAATGTTCGAAAAGGCTCTGGATATTGCTGAAAAGCATCTGGACGCCGCCCTGCGTGAAGGTGGCCCGGCCGCCGCTTATGTGGCGGTTGCCATGCTGGAAGTGTCGGTCAATCAGGCCGTCGCTGCCGCTGGCCCGGAAGATGTTATCGCCATCATGCAGGACCTGATCGCCCAGATCGAGGCCGAAGGCATGGCCGATGGCGAGGATGACGGCGAGTAAAAAAAGCTGTTATCTCATCATGTCCGATACAATGCGTGGATATTTTGGTGTTGGTGTCGAAGCCATCAGTAAGCCTGGCAATGTCGGGAATCTGGTGCGCTCGGCCCATGCCTTTGGTGCCAGCTTTGTCTTTTTCATCGACCCGCAAACCAGCGTGACGGATATTAAAGTATCGGACACCTCCAATGCGGGCGGGCATGTGCCGCAATATGTTTATAAGACCGTGGCGGATATGCAGCTGCCCAAGGATTGCGTGCTGGTTGGCGTTGAGCTGACTGAGGACGCCATTGAGCTGCCCTCCTTCCGTCACCCGCTGCGGGCTGCTTATGTCTTTGGCCCGGAGCTGGGCAGCCTGTCGCCCGAGCTGATGGCCAAGTGCGATTATATCGTGCGTATCCCCACCAAATTCTGCGTCAATGTCGGCATGGCCGGGATTGTTACCCTGTATGACCGCATGATCAGCCTGGGTAAATGGGCCGAGCGCCCGGTGCGTGTGGGTGGCCCGGATAGCGGCCCGCGTACCCGTGGCCGTCCGGGTGGCCGGGCTAAACGCGTCAGCTGACGCTCCCGCCCGCCCGTTTTTGCGCCGGGTTTTGCGCCGGTTTGTGCGTATGGCGTGCCTAAAATATCGCTTAAATTGATGTTTTACATGGTGTTAACGGCGCCTTGCCGTTTCCCGCTTCCTCTTAGCCATCTTTTAGGTTTGAGTAACTAAGCTGTCTGTAGGGCTGGCTGGAGGAGATTTATAATGCGTCGTTTTATGGCCCGTTTACTGTCGGGTGAGCGCGGTAATGTTGGCCTGATGTTTGGCCTCATGCTGTTTCCCATGATCGGCATCGTGGGTCTGTCGGTCGATACGGCGCGTGCCTATGCCGTACAGGAACAGCTGCAAACCGCCTTGGACGCTGCCGCACTGGCAGGTGGCCGTAATTATTCCTTGGCCAATCGCGACCAGATCATTCAGGATTATTTCAATCAAAACTGGGATGAGAGCCGCTATGGTGCGCTCTCCAGTCCGTTGGTGATTACAACCGATGTTACCACCGGCACGCTCACCCTTCAGGCCAATGCTGCGTTCAAGCCAATCTTTGTCAAGTTTCTAGGGATTGGTGATTTGTCGGTTGCCGCTGATGCACAGATCGTGCGTAACGACACCACGCTCGAAGTGGCGCTGGCGATTGATACAACCGGCTCCATGGGCAGCAATGACAGTAGCGGCACTTATAAGATGGGCGCGGCGAAAGACGCAGCTAATCTTCTGCTCAACATCCTGTTTAATTATCAGGATACGGACGACCATGTGTATGTCAGCGTGGTGCCGTTTGTCCAGAATGTGAATGTGGGTAGCAATTACAGCAACTGGCTGGAAAGTGGCAGTGAGTCGGCCGTGCCGTGGAACAGCGGCCCTTATCCCACCAGTTCAGGGTGGCGCGGCTGCATGTTTGAGCGCCTCAATGGCTCTGGCGTGCCGGTTTATGACATGACCGATGAAAGCCCGGCTACACAGCGCTTCCTGCCGTATCAGGATAATTATATAGGCCCCAACTGCCCAGCGTGGACGAGTAGCGAACGCGGCATTACCCCCGGTATTTGCCGCATGAATAATGGCGCGCTCTATACCGCCAGCACGAGTGGTACAACCGGCATTTCAGCGCCTACGCATACATCAGGTACCAGTAGCGATGGCACGGTCAGCTGGACTTATCAGCGACCGGCTTATACCGGTGGTCTTGGCACAACGCGGATCAATTGCCCGATCTGGCAGCGCGGCGAATCTGTAGCGGTCAATGCGTGCCGTACCGCGCCGATCTGCCCGGCCTGGCAGTCCGGTGAATCGATTGCCATTGGTAGCTGTCGCACCAATTCCGGCAAAATCTATTCAGCTACATCAGCCGGTACAAGCACGGGCACAACCGGCCCAACGCATAGCAGCGGCTCTGCCACGACTGGTGGCAATACTTGGCAATATCGTGGTGCGTCTTATACCGGTATTGGCAATCAGGTCTATTTTGCCACCACAACTGGCACAACCGGTAATCTGGCCCCTGTTCACACCAGCACTACCGCTACCTCGGATGGTAGTGTGAGCTGGCAGATCGCGTACCGCATGAATGGCGGTACGAAGGAGGCGATTGGTCGCCGCTGGGCGGGCAGTCAGGCCATCAGCAGCACCGGTACCGGTAATATGCGGAGCAATCCGTGGTGGCTCTATTATTCACCTGGTGGCACTGGCACGACCACCGGCAGCACGGCTCCGTCGCATGTCAGCGGTAGCAGTACGTCTGGCGGTATCTCGTGGACTTATCGTGGTCGTGTCACCGCGCAGGACCCCAGTTCAAGCTCGGAATATGGCTATGGCTATAATTCCGGCTGCGGCTCGCAGATTGTGCCGCTCACCAATAATCGTCTGACGGCTAAAGCGCGGGTTGATGTGCTGACGCCCTCTCCCTATGGCGGCACCATGACTAATATGGGTCTGATGTGGGGCTGGCGTACCATTAGCCCCAATTGGCGCGGTTTGTGGAGCGGGGTGCCGGCAGATCGGCCCATGGACAATAATGCGGCCGATAACTTCAAGGCGGTTATCATTCTGACCGACGGCGAAAACACCTCTGTCACCAACAATAATTGCTACAATAGTAATGCGCCGGATAATCCGGTCTGCCGCAGTGCCAATACGCCGTATGGTTATCTGACTGATGGCACGCTGGGCACAACCACCAGCTCGTCAACGGCCGTGACCAACATGAATCTGAAGGTGGCGCAGATCTGCTCCAACATCAGGGCAAGCGGCACGCTGGTTTATGCGGTTCTGTTTGATTTGCCTAGCGGCACGTCGGATACCAAGACCCTATTCCAGAATTGTGTGGGTGATCCGTCGCACTTCTTTGATGTCGTCGATTCTGCCCAATTATCAGCGGCGTTCCAGACGATCGCCATTGACTTGTCGCGCCTGCGTATCAGCCAGTGAGTGTGTAGATGCAAGCGCCAATGCCCCTCTACCAGTTTAAAGGTGTGCGCCGGGATGGCGGTATGGGGCAGCCTTGCGCTTGCTTTCAGGTGGAAGATTCAACCGGCCAGACACATGAAGAGTTGCTGAATTTTACCACAATCGAAGCCCGCCTGCGGCTGTGGGATGATGAGGTCGCGCGTCGCCCTGACATAATGATGCGTAATCCGCGCGGCTTTGCCAATTACCGTCAGTTTGTGCGGGCCCTGGTGGAGGGGCTGCGCACGCATCTCGTATAAAGTAGTTGCGTTAGCTACGGACCAGATACCAGGTCAGCTCATGCTTGTTGCAGGACAGGTGGCGTATATGGCTGCCGGGAATAGCGGCAAAAGCGCGGACAGCCTCATGGTCTGTTTCCCCTTGCAGCTTGATGGTGCAGCAAAAGTTGGTGGCCTTGTCAGCTTCCAGCCAGCGCTTGACGAGGTTGAGCAAACGGGATGGGTAGCAGGCAATATCCGAGAACAGCCAATCCACTTTCTCATGCGTTTTAGGCTCCAGCCCAAATGCGCTGCCGGCCACATAGCGCACGCGCGGCAGTTTGGCGATATGCGGGGCGAGCGGCGCCTTATCAACGCTGATCACGCGTGCGCCCATGCTCTGCAGCACCCAGGTCCAGCCGCCCGGGCACGCGCCCAGATCAAGACACACGGCGCCCGGCTCAATGGGAATGCCGGTCACAGTAAAAAACTCCCACAGCTTGAGATAAGCGCGGTTGGGCGGCGTGGTTTTATCTTCAACAAACTGAACCTCGCCGTTTTTAAACGGGCTGGTGCAGCGGGCGCTAGCCAAGAGGTGCTTATCGTCAATCAGGGTGAAGGCGCCCAGCGGCGCGCTCGGCGCGGGTTGGCCAAAGATATGCGGCTTGAAGGAGATATGCGGCAGCTCGGCCTCAATCAGCCGGGTGCGGCCATGTAGCTGGTAGCTGTAAGCCGCCCAGTTGCGTTGCTGGCTTTTAAGCAGGGCTGCTGCTTTTTTGATGGATTCAACCTCGTGCACCACCGGGCTTAGCCATACATTTTGCGCCCACGCCGCTTCGATAGCGGGCTGGGTGGTGACAAAGAGGTCACCATATTGGCTCACCACAGCCTGCCCGGCCAGCTCCAGCTCTTTAGCCAGATCATCAGCAAAACCGGGGGCCGCCAGATAGGCGGTGGCGGGGACGGGGGCGGGGTAAAACTCGGAATCAGGTGGGCACATGGGCCGGTTTTAGCTGGATTGACCGGCGAGTGCCAGCATTCTGCGTAATGTATTTGGGTGTTTTTAGGGCAGATCAGTGCATTTCCTCTTGGCGGGAATTGCTCTATATCTGGGGTATGGACAAGTTCTTCTTCATTCTGCTCGCTGTTTCCCTGCTGGCTGTGCTGGCGTCGCTTTTTACCGGCCTGTTTGCCATGGCGCGGGGGAAAGAGGCTGACGCTGCCCTGTCGCAAAAGATGATGCGCCTGCGGGTGATCCTGCAGGGGTTTGCGCTGGTCTGCTTTGTGCTGGCTTTATTGGCTGGCCGCTGACCATGGTGCGCTTAACCCGTATTACCACCAAAACCGGCGATGACGGCACCACCGCGCTGGGCGATGGAAGCCGGGTAGCCAAGCATTGCCCGCGCATTCATGCGCTGGGCGAGGTGGATGAGGCCAATGCTGCCATCGGCATGATCCGTTGTGATGTGACGGGCGTTGTCGATGATTATCTCGCCGCCATTCAGAATGACCTGTTCGATGTCGGGGCCGATTTATGTCTGCCCGGGGCGCAGGGCTTGCGGGTAACGCCAACGCATGTCACGCGGCTGGAGCAGCAGCAAGAGCAGCTCAATGCCACTCTTAAACCGTTGGACAGCTTTATTTTGCCAGCTGGCAGCCGGGCGGCCGCGCATCTGCATCTGGCGCGCACCATCGTGCGCCGGGCTGAGCGTGCGGTAACCGCGCTGGCCGCGATTGAGTCCATCAATCCGGCCGTGCTGCATTATATCAACCGCCTGTCGGACTTCCTGTTTGTGCTGGCACGGCATGAAAATGCCAAGACCGGCGGCGATGTGCTGTGGGTGCCGGGGCGTAATAGCTGATCAGGTGAGTTGTGCAGACAGGCGCTTACGGTAGCTGACACCCGCATGCGCAAAATGATTAGGCTTGCTGCCGGTTGTTTCCGGATTGCCATACAAGTTGCGTTTGATCTCATAAGGAATTGCTGGATATTCATCCCAGCCACGGAACAAGGCAATTTGGCCGGGGCGGAACGTTTGCGCGGTAAGGCTCTCGGCTTTATTCCAGAATTTCTGCATCTGGCCTGCGTTATAACCATCTTTCCATACTGAATCGAAACTTCCGGACAGATCTTTAATCATACCGCGCCAGGCATGAGCGTGCGCAGGATCAACGCCATAATGTTCCAATATCGGGGCTGGACGGGCGCGGTTGAAGATGCCGGCAACGCTTTGTATCAGTTTGTCGGTGATGCTGGGATAAACGCGGTCACGATCGCACAGAACCGGCAAGCCTTCAGGGTGTTGTGCAGTAGCGAGCGGCAGGCGCATCACATTTTCAAGGTGTGCATCAGTAGCGGCTAATCCGCTCCCATTGATTTTCTGGCCTACCCATTTGGCTTCATCCTGTCCGCAATTCAGCGTGCGGCCCCCGATGACCAATTCAATCAGAAAGTTACCCGCGTTGACCTGCCCGACCGCTGGCGCAATCAACGGATGCTCTGCGCAGGCTTTGGTCTGCTCAATTCGGACCACCAAACCGCTTTTATGATGCGGAAATATAATTCCTTCAGTGCCAACTAGAAACTCGCCGGGCTCAGGAACCGGAATCTGAAGCATGCCCAAAGCGCTCATGGCAATGCCAGCGCTATCTGGATCGTACTGCGTTAGCTTCTGTTCAAGGGTTTCGCTGTACATAAGAGAACTATATTGTTTTAGGCTGCCTGAATCTAGGTTAACGCTTGGTAATAAAGTTGCGTAATTGACGGAACCCATGAGTTAACTTACCTTTCCGGCAGTGGAGGAAATGCAATGAAGATCCTGGTCCCGGTTAAGCGCGTGGTCGATTATAACGTCAAAATCCGTGTCAAAACGGATGGAACGGGTGTTGAGACCGCCAACGTCAAAATGTCGATGAATCCGTTTGACGAAATTGCCGTTGAGGAAGCCGTTCGCCTGAAGGAAAAGGGTAAGGCAACTGAGGTGGTGGCGGTGTCCATCGGCCCCAAGGGCGCGGAAGAAACGTTGCGCACGGCGCTGGCCATTGGTGCGGATCGCGCTATTCATGTGCCGACCGATCTTGAAACCCAGCCGCTGGCCGTAGCCAAGGCGCTGGCCAAGATTGCGGATAAGGAACAGCCGCAGCTGATCATTCTGGGCAAGCAGGCGATTGACGATGATTGCAACCAGACCGGTCAGATGTTGGCCGCGCTGCTCGGTTGGGGTCAGGCGACGTTTGCCAGCCTTGTTGAGCTGGGCGAGGGCAGTGTGCAGGTCACCCGTGAAATTGACGGGGGCCTTGAAACACTGGAGCTCAAGCTGCCTGCCATTATTACCACGGACTTGCGCCTGAACGAGCCGCGCTATGCCAGCCTGCCCAACATTATGAAGGCCAAGAAAAAGCCGCTGGATGTGATGGAGGCCGCCGCGCTGGGGGTTGATTTTACGCCGCGTCTGACCACCGTAAAGGTGGAAGAGCCAGCTGTGCGCAAGGCCGGTGTCAAGGTTGCCAGTGTTGATGAACTGGTTGCGAAACTCAAGCAGGAAGCCAGGGTGATCTGATCATGACCGTACTCGTTATTGCTGAACATGATAATGCCAGCCTCAAGCCGGCCACCCTGAACGCTGTTACGGCAGCCAAAGCGCTGGGTGATGTGCATGTGCTGGTCGCTGGCCATAATTGCCAGGCGGTTGCGCAGGTGGCGGCTCAGGTTGATGGTGTGAAGGGTGTTTTGCACGCCGATGCACCCGGCTATCAGCATATGCTGGCTGAGAATGTAACCCCGCTGGTGGTCAATCTCGCCCGCAAATTCTCTCACATTCTGGCGCCTGCCACTACTGGCGGCAAAAACCTGCTGCCGCGTGTCGCTGCCCTGCTTGATGTGCAGCAGATCTCGGATATTACCGCCGTGATTGATGCAGATACCTTCAAGCGCCCGATTTATGCGGGTAATGCTATTGCCACCGTCAAATCGGCTGATCCCATCAAGGTCATCACCGTGCGCGGCACGGCATTTGGTGCAGCTGCTGCAACCGGCGGCAGTGTGCCGATTGAGCATGTCTCCCCGGCTGGTGATGGTGAGGCGGGCCTGTCCAAATTCATCAAGCAGGACGTCGCCAAGAGCGAACGCCCCGAGCTGACCGCCGCACGCATTATCGTTTCTGGTGGGCGCGGTGTGGGCAGCAAGGATAATTTTGCTGTGATCGAGAAGCTGGCCGATAAGCTGGGCGCTGCCGTTGGCGCCTCGCGCGCAGCGGTTGATGCAGGCTTTGCCCCCAATGACTGGCAGGTTGGCCAGACCGGCAAGATTGTGGCGCCCGAGCTGTATGTGGCTGTGGGTATTTCTGGTGCCATTCAGCACCTGGCCGGTATGAAGGACAGCAAGATCATCGTGGCCATCAACAAGGACCCGGACGCGCCAATCTTCCAAGTGGCGGATTATGGTCTGGTGGCTGACCTGTTTGCCGCTGTTCCAGAGATGGCAGACAAGGTTTAAGGCTCTTCCCGTTCGGCTGATTTGGGCGCAGACTGCGTTTCAATCAGCCGGTTGGGCTGGCCGCATGCAGGCCTGTCACGCGCTGGCGTTTCATGCGTGTGGGAGGCTGTAATGAGCAATAAAATCTGGGCCATCGGGTCGATCGGGATTGATATGCTGGCGTTTGCCAGCAAGCTGCCGGCGCCGGGCGAGACCATGGCCGGGCATGATTTTATGACAGCGCCGGGTGGTAAGGGGCTCAATCAAGCCATTGCCTGTGCGCGGCTTGGCGCGCCAACGACCATGATTGGCTGCGCTGGGGATGATGGCTTTGGCCAGCACGTCACCACCTACATGAAAGAAGCCGGGGTAGATGTGAGCCGCGTGCGCAAGGTGCCCGGCATGTATACCGGTGTGGCTACCATCTGCGTGGCTGATGATGGCGCCAATGCTATTGTTGTTGTGCCCGGCGCCAATGGCTGCGTAAGCCCGGCGGATGTCACAGCGCTGCCCTATCAGGCCGGAGATTATCTGGTTGCCCAGTTTGAAGTACCGCTGGCCAGCACGTTGGCCGCCTTTCAGGCCGCCCGTAGTAGGGGCGCGCGCTGTTTGCTCAATCCATCCCCCATCATGGACGGCGCGGCTGATGTGATGGATGCAGCCGATATCATTGTGCTGAACGAGATTGAGTTGGCCCATTATGCGGGCTTGCCGGTCACCGCGCAGACGGCAGATGAACAGATCATTCACGCTGCCCGCCATTTGATCCACCATGAAGGGCAAACGATTGTTGTCACGCTTGGGGCGCGCGGCGCACTGGCTGTGAACCGGCAGGAAGAAATCATAATTCCTGGCCGTAGTGTGAAGGCGATAGATACCGTTGGCGCGGGCGATACCTTTGCCGGCGGATTAGCGGCCCGCCTGCTGGCAGGCGACACCCTTCACCACGCCATGGAATTTGCTAATATCGCGGCATCGCTTTCGGTTCAGAAACAAGGAGCGGCACCCTCCATTCCGGTGTTGGCAGACGTACAAGCGCAAAAGGTGGCAGCATGACGATTCAGAAGATTGGTGTAATCGGCGCAGGGCAAATGGGGCGGGGGATTGCGCAAGTAGCCGCAACATCCGGCTGTCAGGTTGTGCTGCAGGATATTAAAGCCGAGGCGCTTGATGCCGCGCTTGCGCATATTACTAGCGGCCTCGATAAAATGGTGGCCAAAGGCAAACTGACGTCCGAGGCCAAGGCTGAGGCGCTCTCCCGTTTGAGCAGCACCACGGACATGGCTGGTTTTGCCAGCTGCGATCTGGTGATTGAAGCCGCGACCGAAAACGAGCCGGTCAAGCTCTCCATCCTTAAGGCGTTGGTGCCGCACCTCAAGGCCGAGGCGCTGATCGCCAGTAATACCTCGTCCATTTCCATTACCCGTCTGGCGGCGGTGACAGACCGGCCTGAGCAGTTCATTGGCATGCATTTCATGAATCCGGTGCCGGTCATGCAGCTGGTCGAAGTCATTCGCGGCCATGCCACCAGTGAGGCTACCTTTATCGCCACCAAGAATCTGGCGGAGCGCATGGGCAAGATTGTGGCCGAAGCTGAGGATTTCCCCGGCTTTATCGTCAACCGCATCCTGCTACCCATGATCAATGAGGCGGTCTATGCCCTGATGGAAGGGGTGGGTGATGTGCTCTCGATTGATAAGGGCATGAAGCTGGGCACCAATCAGCCCATGGGCCCGCTTGAGCTGGCCGACTTCATCGGGCTTGATACCTGTCTTGCCATTATGCGTGTGCTGCATAATGGTTTGGGTGACAGTAAATATCGCCCATGCCCATTGCTGGTGAAATATGTGGAAGCGGGCTGGCTGGGCCGCAAAACCAAGCGCGGGTTTTATACCTATAGCGCAGACGGTAGCGCGGTGCCCTCCCGTCTGTAAAAGGGGCGTAAGCAACCGAATGATGTGTGTTTGAGTAAATGGGTGGTATAAAAATCGGCACAGCCAATCTAATTCTGCGCTTGGTTTGGTGCCGCATATATCAATAATTATTGCCACTGCAGCGCTCTTTACCTTTTGGGCGTCCGTGCGTAAAACTAGGCCAAATCAAGGAGCAGATCATGAGCAGCCGCAAGGAAGTAGAAGACGCCCCGCATATCGGCTCTGGCCGTGTTGGTCTGGTGGTCATGCGCGCGCAGCCGCTGCACCGGGGCCATGCCGCCCTGATCAACCTGATGCGCTCGGATTGTGACGTCAGCATTGTGGCGTTTGGCTCTACTCAGCTCAGCCGCGCAGTGCGCAACCCATTTACGTTTGAACAGCGCGTGGACATGCTCAAAGCGGTGTTTGGCAATAGTGTGAAGCCCATTCCGCTAGTCGATATCGACAGCAACGTGAATACGGATGATTGGGTTGATTATGTGCTGGATAAAATCCGCAAGCTCAACCAGCCCATGCCGACCGATTACTATTCCGGCTCGCTGCAGGACGCCAAGTGGTACGTCAACCGCTTTGCCCAGCTGTCTGACCCGCTGACCGAGGTGGGCTTTGTCAAAACCCATCAGGGGGCCGAGGGGCGCCGTCTGCATATCATGGACCGCTCCATGTATCGCCTGCCGCCGGCCGAAGAGATCCGCTCGCTCATTGAGCGCCGCGATGATGAATGGAAGCAGTATGTGCCCGCCCGTCTGGTCAATTTCATTGAATGGAACTACCCGCCCGAGCTGCGCGTGGCGCAGATGGTGGCTGAGCTGCCGCATGCGGATGATGTGCCGGTCGGCACCCGTTGCAAGCAGGGTGGCGAGGTTTACCGCCTGCATGATGACGGCAAGTGGCGCGTGACGGCCTGAGGTTCCAGCATCTCCTGAGGATATTGTGGCAAAAAACAGCCCCGCCCCGTGGGCCAGCCAGATCACTGATGTAGTTCAGGTGCGCGTCACCCCCAAGGCTGCGCGGGAACGTATCGAGGCGCAGCCCCAGCCTGACGGCAGTTTGCTGCTCAAGGTTTATGTGACGGTTGTGCCGGAAGACGGCAAGGCCAATGTCGCCGTCCTGCGTCTGTTAGCTAAAGCGCTGTGTGTGGCACCGAGCCATTTGGTGATTGAGCGTGGCCATACCGGCCGTGACAAGCTGATCCGGATTACACAGGCAGCGCGTTAAGCGCTCATACCGGGAGAATTGCGTCGAGGGGTGCGCGGTGCATCAGGCTGACTGTGCTGGTTGAGGACAGCTTCGCTGTTCTTTTCCATTAAAGCTTGCATGGTCTTGGCATCGACCTGACCAGAGGGTGTCAGGCCCATACTGGTCTGGAAGTGAATAATGGCCCGCTCGGTTTTATCACCAAACACGCCATCCACACCGTCATGTTTGCCGCCTGTCTTGCCCAGCATGTCACCCATGCCGATATTTTTGAGCATCTGCTGCAGATTACGTACATCCTCTGGATCGTTCTTGGGCCCTTTGCGCAGATGGCCCGGTTGCTGAATGGGAACGTGTAGATCAGCTTTCTGAAATTGCGGTTTATCTTCGGAATTGCCGAGGTCATCAAGATTGGTGGCCATGCTGGCTGGTAGGCTGATCTCTGTGCGCAAGGCCGACAGGTCAGGTGCGGGCGATGCTGTAACTTCTGCTGTTGCAGGTGCAGGCGCGCTCGCAGGTGTTATATCGACGGGCGCTGCAATCGGCTGGGCTACAGGCGTCTGGGGTCTGTGGGTTACATAAAGCTGCGGATTTGCGTAATACATCGCCGCATCAGGCTGGGCCGCATCAGGCTGGGCCGGATTGGGTTGGACTGTATATCTGTTGAGGTGCTGGGTCTGAGCGGCGTGCACGCTCCCGCCCGAGTCAAAAGTCACGCTAAAGCCGGGGCCTAGCCGCTTGCCCAGCTCGCGCCCGGCAGACTTGCCTAACTGGTTGAATGCTTTTTCTAAAATGCCCATGCAGCCTCGTGTCTAGTCTGTTCACGATAACAGGAAGCTGCAAATAAATGATAAATCTTCAGATGGGCCCAATGAAAAAGGCCTGCATCTACGAGAGATACAGGCCTTTTTATGGTAAATAAATCTTACTTGGATGCGCGGCGATGCGGCTCATCAAACCAGCCCGGGCCATAGCTGGTGCAGATTTCGGTATTGGCCGGAATGTCGCTGATGGCAACGAGCGAATGGTAGATGGTGTCGCCATGCTCTTCCCAGCGCACTTCGGCTACCGGCTTATCGTCATGGTTACAGAAGCTGGTGATGCCGTAAATAACACAGCAAGCATCTTCAATATCCTTGATGTTCAGCTTCTTCTGCAGGGCCTTGGTGATCTTGCCCAGTACAAAGACGTAATCGCACAGCAGGGTCTTTTCGACGTTGGCGGAGTCCTTATCCTTCAGCGGCAGAGCCGGGCTCATCTCAATGATGGTGCCCTTCTTGATCTTCTTGGTGCAGAACAGGCCACGGCCTTTATGGCCGGTATCCTTGAGGTACAGGCCGTCCAGACGGGTCATCAGGATCGGCTTAACGGCCTTGGCGGCAGGCTTGCGCGGCGCCTTGGCAGGTGACTTAGACGGCGCTTTGGCTTTAGACTTTTTGGCAGCAGGCATGGAAAAACCCATAGTTGGTTAAAACAGACTATGTGTGTTTTAGCTGATTCGGCGATATTGGCTAGTGGGATGAATGTAAATTGCTGCATTGTCTGGACGTTGTACCGGCGACCCGTTAAGTTTGCCCGGTTTATTCAGGTTGGGGGAGTGATGGGAAAAGTACTAATTATCAAACTCGGGGCCTTTGGTGACGTGATCCAGTCGGATGGCGCCATCCGTGACATTCGCGCCCATCATCCGCAGGACGAGATTGTGGTGATGACCACACCTGCCTTTCGCAAGATTTTTGAGCGTTGCCCGCATATCAACCGTGTGCTGGTTGCCCCGCGCGCGCCGCGCTGGCGCCTGGATTTGATGTATAAACTGCGTCAGCAGCTGCGCGCCGAGCAGTTTGATATGGTCTATGATCTGCAGAATGCCGATCGTACTTGCTTCTACTACACCTGGTTTTTGCGCGGTACGCCGTGGAGTGGCATTGTGCGGGGCTGCAGCCATCGCTATGTGGTGGATAATCACCGCAAGGTGCCCTCACTCCAGCGCCATGCAGCGCAGCTGACCGCCGCTGGCGTTAAGGTTGTGCATACGCTAGAGCCGGACGTAAGTTGGCTGGCTGATGATGCCACGCCCATTCTGGCGGCTGAAAAGGTCAGCACGCCTTATATTGTGCTCATTACCGGCTGTTCCGCCCGTCATCCGCAAAAGCGCTGGCCCTATTACAATCAGCTGGCCGAGAAGTTGATGGCGCAAGGGCTGGAAGTTGTAACCGTGCCCGGCCCGGATGAATTGGCCGATGTTAAAACCTTCCCCGGCAAAGTGCTGCTGGGCCCGCGCGGTTTTTATAACTGGTTTGAGCTGGCGGGTATTCTTAAACAAGCGCGTTTTGTGGTAGGCAATGACACCGGCCCTAGCCATCTGGCTGCCCATCTGGGCGTGCAGGGTTTGGCGCTGTTCGGCCCGCATGCCAGCGCGCTGAGTACCAGTATTGAGCGCGCCGCGTTCAAGGCACTGGAAGTACCGGAGCTGGCAAGTCTGAGCGTAGCGCAGGTGCTGAATGAAGTGAACCGCCGCTTGGCTAGCGCGTGAGTATAGGATGAAAATGAAAAAGGCCGGAGCTGATCCGGCCTTTTTTAATGACGTAAATACGCGGTTTAGGCGGCGGCCAGTTCGCGCGCCTGAGCGAGGTGCTCCAGCATGGCGTCGATCGCTACGGCAACCTCGTCGGTCTGCACCGTCAGCAGATTGCGGTCGGTCACAACCGGATTCTGCGAGATCTGCGCGCCGGTCGCGGCCAGTGCGGGGTCGGTCGCATCGCCAGCGAGGTGACGGCCCGAAACCTTACCCGGCATCGACAGCAGCGATACGGCTTCGTTAATGGCAACCAGCGGCTTGTCAGCGTCGAGGAAGTGGCCAACCATGCGCTTGGTGTGCGGGTTACCGGCCAGCTTGGCAATGCCGCGCTCGCCGCCTACCAGAACCATCATGTCAAAGTCAGAACCCAGCGCGTCGCCAATATGCTGGTCAACCGGGAAGTAGTGGCCCCAGCCGTTGCCCAGCCAGCCATTGGCGACCGACTTTTCCGGCGAGACGGTGGTGATCTTGGCGCCGGTCTTGAGCAGGGCGCGTTGTGCTTCGGCAAATTCAGTTTCGTTGAAACCGTTGGCGATGAGTAATACGATGGATTGGCCCGCGATAGAGTGGGTCACGAAAATCTCCGTGTTATATGTGGGTGAATGTCATGTTAAGTGGGGCGCACTATGGCGAAAATGAGGGGGCTTTGTCAATCTATTTTCGCCTGATTTTTATGCGACCAACTGTACAGCAAACGTAAGGTAAGCAAAAGTTATGACCACTGATTTTGTGCCGCAAACCCCGTCTGACTGGCGCCGTCTGGCGCAGCAGGCCATGCAGGAAAACCGCGCCGATGCTGCACTAGATGCGTGGCGTGAACTTTTATGGCTGCGCGCGGATGATAAAGAAGCCATTTTGGAAACGGCGCGGCTGGAGCAGGCGCGTGGTGGCATCAAGCCAGCTATCGAATTATTGCAAAGCGCCTTGCGCCGTTCGCCCGAGGATGAAGATTACCATTTGCAATTAGGCCTGCTCTGGTTGGAGCTGGCAGAGTGGGACAAGGCCGAACATCACCTGCACTATGCCGATAGTGATGAACGGGCTGAGGCGGCGCTGGCACAACTGCGCCAGCAGCGCGGGCAATTATCGCCCGCTTATGCCCGGCACCTGTTTAATGATTACGCCCCGCGCTTTGATGAGGCGCTGGCCAAGCTGGGCTATCAGGCACCGCAATTGCTGGCGCAGCTGCTGCAGCCCTATTTGCAGCAGCGCAGCAATATGGCGATTGCCGATCTGGGCTGTGGCACCGGGCTGATGGCGCCCTATCTGCGCGCGCATGCGCGTGAGCTGGTGGGGGTCGATATTGCAGAGAAAATGCTGGAGCAGGCTCGCCAGCGCGGCGGTTATGACAGTTTGCTGCATCTGGATATGGTGGCAGCGCTCAACCGCCCGTATGAGCTGATCGTCGCGGCGGATGCGCTGGTTTATGTTGGCGCGCTGGAAGCTTTGCTGCAGGCGGTGGCGACCTGCCTGCCGATGGGCGGACTCTTTGCCGCATCGGTGGAGGTCAATGGTATTACACAGGGCTTTACCCTGCAGGACAGCAAGCGCTATGCGCATAGTCGTGACTATATCGAAAAGCTCGGCAAATCCTGTGGGTTATGGCTTAAGGAGTGGCAGCCGGCGGTGCTGCGGCAGGATCGCCAGCAGCCCATTGAAGGGGCGCTGTTCCTGCTGGTTCGCATGCCGTAATCGCTGCAATTTTAGATGTATGCGTGACGATAGCATTAGCGGCCGCGCAGGATATTGCCTAAGCTGCGGCGATGCAAAAGTTTGTGTCTGATACCCGCTCTACTTTAACCGCTCCCACGCAAGCCATGGCGCAGCTGGTGCGCCGCTCGGTGGCGCGGCCGCTTAATCATTTGCGCCAGATGGAGCCTGCGCAATTGGCGCTAGGCTGTGTTTATACCGCGCTGGGTGCAACATTAGGCACCATGGTTGCGGTTGCTTCTGTTGATCGGTTATTGGCTAACGGGGCTGAAAAAGGCGTGGCGACGGCGCTTACTCGGTATCAGGTCGCGCGTGCCAGTGATGTGCAGCTGCGCCAGTTGGGCATGCAGGAATTTACGAACAGCCTGAGCGGATCGCACGGGCATTTTCAGGTGCTGGCGGTCAGTACTGGCGTGAATAATCAGCGCTGCTATGAGGTTGAAATGTCGGGCGGCCATGCGCTGGGTCTGGTGTCTCGCCCTGTAGCAGGCACGAAGGGCCGCCTGTTTGAAACCTCCACCTTCCGGCAGGTCTGCCCTTAAGGGGTGACGTCAGGTTTTCTACCCTTGCGTTAGCGCGGCGCCTTTTGTTAGCCTGCCCGCATGGCTTACAAGTCAATCTGTGATGAATATGGCGATGCGCCCATGGCGACCTTGATTGGTGCGCCGCTCGTTGTTGTTGCTGTAACGGCCATGTTCAATCCGCTTAGCCATCAGGCGGGTACGCTGGTGATGGTGTCCGGAATAGGCGGGTTTATGACAGCCTTTCTGGCAGAGATCTGGGCCAAGAACCGCGCGCATGCGCGGCAGATGGCGGCTACTCGCAGTAGCCGTTTTATTCAGCGGGCGCAGCTGGGGGCGGCTATCCTGACCACCGGCAGTATGATCGGGGCGGCGGGCGTGATGGAATATGACCATCGCACCGCGCAACTGGCACCAGCGCCTATGCTGCAGCGTGTCAGCCAGCCGTTGCCTGCTGCGCCAGCTCCCTCTCCATCTTCATCTAAGCCCCGTAAATTGGCTCCGGCGGTTTAAGCCAGTCTTTTCGGCTAGTAACCAGCATGATAACAAAGAGCATGGCCAATATTGATATCTGCTTCATCGGGCAAACTAATTATCCGACCCCGCCGGGTGAGCATCATTACAAGCCGCTTGGCGCCCCGCGCCAGATACGGCAACAATTAGCACAGGCCTTGGCTTTACCGATGGTGGCATTCAACCGCCATGTCGGGCTGGTGCATGGCAAGCAGCGCACGATCGGGTTTACGGTGCGTATGCCCGAACGCGCTGATCTTCACGCGCAATTGCAGCAGATTTTGTTGGCGCAGCCGCAACTCCAGATCCTGACCCATCGCCCCGGTACGCTCACACACCAAAAAGTGATGCTCTAAATATAATACTCATCCAGCGGTTTAAAGCCGTTGAAGCTCTGCGACGCGTAGGTGGTGGTGTAAGCGCCCGCGCAATGAAAGGTCAGGCGGTCGCCAGCGGCCAGACTGTCCGGCAATTTGTAGTCGGCTTTTTCGTACAGCACATCGGTACTGTCACAGGTGGGCCCGGCAATAATCACGCGTGAGCGCTGCGGGTCGGCATCTTTGCTGGTTTCAATCTGGTAGTGAATACCTTCAAACAGGGTTTCCTGCATGCCGCCATAGAGGCCAATATCCAGATAGACCCAGCGGATGGTGTCATTCTCATGCTTGCGCGAGACCAGCACTATTTCGGCCAGCACCACGCCGGCATCTCCCACAATGCCGCGCCCTGGCTCCATGATGATGGTGCCGGGCAGCTGATTGCCAAAATGATCGGTCAGGCTCTGGCGAATGACACGGGCATAGTCGGTCGGCGTAGGGACCGCTTTCTGGTACGTGCTGGGAAAGCCACCGCCCAGATTGATCATATCCAGCTGCACGCCCTGTTCAGCCAGCAGGCGGAACAGCCCGGCAGCCGTGCCTACGGCAACATCCCATTGGCGCGGATCCAGTTGCTGGCTACCGACATGGAATGAGACGCCCCATGGCTCCAGCCCCAGCGTTTTGGCTTTGAGCAGCAGGTGATAGGCCATGTCCGGCTCGCAGCCAAATTTGCGGGAGAGCGGCCATTCAGCGCCTTCGCCCGAGGTCAGAATGCGGCAGAACACGCGGCTGCCCGGTGCGGCCTGCGCCAGCTTGGCCAGTTCCATCTCGCTATCAAAAGCAAAGATACGGATGCCCCGTGCATAAGCAGCGGCAATATCCTTCTGTTTCTTGATGGTGTTGCCATAGGAAATGCGTGGGGGTGGGCAGCCTGCTGCCAGCGCCATATCAATCTCGTTCACGCTGGCACAGTCAAAGCTGGCGCCCAAGGCCGCCAGCCGTTTGAGGATGGGGGCGGCTGGATTGGCTTTGATGGCGTAGAAAATCTGCGCGATGGGCAGGGCGTCATGTAGCGCGTGGTAATTCTGTGCGACCCTGTCCACATCCAGCACCAGACACGGTGTGGCTGGATTGGTTTGCGCAATATAGCGCTGGAGCTTTTCGTTCAGTGCAGTCGGTGGAACAACAGCCATGCGTCACTCCCCAAATAGAATTTGCGCCCTGTTACCAAACGCGGCCGCCTTCAGGCGTTGTTGGGTTTACTATATCGCCAAATCCTAAAAAATCATATGCGACCGGTTTGCACTGCAGAAGGTGGGCACGGAAAGCGAAAAAGAAAAACGGCGCCGGGTAGGGCGCCGTTGATCTTGAGTGTGGCAGTCTGTTTAGGCCACCAGAACGTTGGCAAACTGCCAGGGGTCGGTTTTGTCCAGCTGCTCGGGGAACAGCTTTTCGCGGCCTTCCAGCGGGTTCCACTTGTCCCACACGCCCACCATTTCGCCCAGATAGGGGCGGGCAATTTCCATGACGCGGCTGGCGTCCATTTCGTCCGGCTCAACAACACCGCATTCCGGGTTTTCAAGCGCCCAGATCATGCCGCCCAGAACACCAGCAGTGGTCTGCAGGCTGGTGGCGCCGTTATACGGGCACAGGCTGCGGGCCTGTTCAATGGTCAGGCGCGAGCCGTACCAGTACACGCCCTTGTCGTTGCCGCACAGCAGCACGCCCAGCTCGTCCATGCCGCTGGCAATCTCGTCCTTGATCAGGCGGTGATTGTCCTGCAGCACATAGCCCTTGCCGCAATATTCATGCACCGACATCACAGCCGCATCGCACGGATGATAGGCGTAATGCACGGTCGGGCGGTACATCACACTGTCACCGGCACCATTGCTCTGGCGTACGGTCAGATAGTCAGCAATCGAGATGCTCTCGCCATGCGTGATCAAAAAGCCGTGATACGGGCCTTCCAGTGGGGTCCAGCTGCGCACGCGGGCGGCAACACCCGGGCGTTCCAGATAGATGGCGGCTTGGCTGCCAATCGGGTGGCGGCGGCCATCCTGCGGCATGGCCTTTTCGTGGCTGCCCCAGCCCAGTTCGGCGGGCTGGCTGCCTTCACCCACAAACGCTTCAACCGACCAGGTGTTGACGAACTCGCCCGGCTTTTTGGCAATCGCCGGTACCTGCGTGTCACGCTCGGCAATGTGAATGGTCTTGATGCCCAGCTGCATGGACAGCTCGGCCCATTCCTCACGGGTGGTGGGCTTGTCTGCCGGCAGACCGTTGGCCTGCGCCATGTTCAGCAGCGCTTCCTTTACAAAGTGCGAGACCAGACCGGGGTTGACGCCATGGGTCACCACGCAGGTCGGGCGGTTGGGCCAGTTGCGACGGTTGATATCCAGTGCCTGTTCGCGCAGGCCGTAATTGGAGCGCTCGGTCGGGGTCAGATTGGGGTCGTAATAGCCGCCGGCCCAAGGTTCAATGCAGCTGTCCAGATAGAGCGCGCCGGTTTCATGGCACAGCTCGATCAAAGCGGTAGAGGCCACGTCATAGGCCAGATTGAGGACAAACGCGCCCTTGGTCACGAGCGGGTCGAGATGGTCGCGGTAATTTTCGCGCGTCAGCGGCTGCAGGCGGAAATCGGTCACACCCAGCGCGGCGGCCACATCGCGGCCCTTGTCATGCGCAGTAAAAATGGTCACCTGATCAGGCGAGATATTAATGTGTCTTAAAATAAGAGGAAGAACACCCTGACCAATGCTGCCAAAGCCAATCATCACCAGACGGCCGGAAAGGGTGGTGTACTTTATGCTCATGATGGCGCTCTCCTTCTGTTCGGCCTGCGCTCAGGCCTTTCGTTAATCCAAGTTGTTGCCAGATTGATTGCAGGTTGCCCCACCCTCATCCCGGCGTGTGAAAATGTGGCTATTGGACTTCGCCCGCCAAACCGGTCAGGCTGGCAGGGGAGGAACCAAACATGCGCCGGTATTAAACCGGCGGCGCTGTGCCAGAGTGCCCCGCCTTACCGGAGCCAAACTGACTAACCATTTCTGCGCTTGTGATTTGGGGGTCGGCCCCCGCTTCGTCAGCGCAACTGCATCACACGTTACCCAAAAGGTGCGGTCTTGGCAGGGAAACTCCCCGTTACAACCGACCCACCAAAAAGGACGCATATGCCGCTGCTGTGCCAAAGGGGCCATCGCTTGTGCGACTACGTACCTGAACCTTTATTATGGAATAGTGGCGGGCAGTGCAAGAAAAAAGAATCCCCATCTGCGATTCTATCTGCAGGAATCTGTCGTCTGCTTCAAGAATGTCACGCCAGCTGCCACTTTCTGCGCAAAGACATCACGCAGCTGCGAGATGACACACGAATGAAAAGGACCAATTTAGGCCATATAAATGTAATAATTCTGTAAGCTTAGCTTTAGCTGGTTGTTAAGACTAGGCCGCTCACACTATTGGCCATGAGAATGTGCCATTCCCAATTGCGCGGCTCGCCGCGTGAGCAGCGCCGCAGGGGCTTCAACCTGATTGAGGCCGCGATTGTGCTGGGCGTGGTGGGGTTAGTGATTGGCGGCATCTGGGTCGCCGCCAGTTCGGTAAATGATAAAATCAAAATGAATCAGGCTGTTGCCGGGGTGAATATCATCACCAAGAACGTGCAAGGCGCGCTGCATGCTTTTGGTACAACGACTGGTCAGATGGCCTATAGTAACCCAATCTATTTTACAGGTGCTGATGGTTATGCTTGGCCCACGGGCGGCTATCGTCAGGATCCATGGGGGCATGATATCGGGTTTGATCAGCATACGAGCACAACTTGGTTCATCGGCTTTTATGATTTGACGGTTGATCGTTGCATCGGCTTAGTGAGCGGTGTTTCGGCCAGTTACGAGACAAACCTGCTGTGGCGCATGGATGTGCCCTCCGGTAGTTCAGAGACAACATTCCCGATTAATGTAGCCAACGCCGCCACCTTTTGTGCTGGCGGAGGTACATTATACATGTACTTCAATATCTGATCAGGGTTTGGGTTTAGCGGCCGGTGCCGGTGCCGTGGGCTGGGAAGGGCTGTAGGTTGCTGGCATCAGCAGGCTTTTGGCGCGTCCCAATACCTTGCAATCAACCTCCATCGGCAGTTTGCAATCGCTCATATGTGGATTGGGGTCTTTGCGAACCTGCGCAGCAACAGCGGGCACATGCAGGCTGTTAAGGCCCGCATCGAGCGTTTTGAACACGTCCGGCGTGGTGGCCAGCCAGTTGGGGTTGCGCCGGGTGATGTTGTCGTATCCGGTCTTGAAATCATCCGGCAGCAGATTGCGCCGCAGCCCTGGCGACCAGAGTGATTCAAGCGCCTGCGGCATGCGTAGGCCCATGGCGCGCATGAGCGTACCAGTCACCGAATTGGAGTTCTGCGCCTCCGTCATCGGCGATACGGCAATATAATCAATATTCTGCTTGTTAATGTAGTGGCTGGCGGTTGTTGCAATGCCAAGTTTTTCTAACACCTCAGCAGCGCTGCCTGCATAGACGGTTGTAGTGGCAATCAGCGGCTTGGGGATCTTGGCTGATTGGGCGCGGGTCTGGCCGCTCGTGCTGACGCGCAGCGTGTCCTGATTGGAGGCGGAGATGTAGTTGATCTTGCCGGTGCTGCGGTCATAGCTGTCGCCATTAAAGGCAGAGATGACGCGTTGGCCTTCTTTAAAAACCAGCTCATGATGCATGGCCGCCGGGCTAATTTTTGTAGCACTGACAACAGCATAGCTGTTGATCTCTATCGAGTGGGTTGGGGGCGGAAGCGGCGTAACCATGGCGAATTCAAAAAGTGTTAGCGATCCTGAATGATAGCATATAATGCCGCCAACCCTTTGAAACTATTGCGTCAAGTTTTAGGAAAAATGCTGCTATCCAAGATTGTCAGCAAGCAATCCGTTCACTTTAGCTGTTCGCCGCGTTTTTCAGGAAGGTCTGCACGGCCTGCGCGAGTTCTGAGGTGTGCTTTTGCACGCGCTCGGATATCTGCAGGGCGTCGAGCGAGATCTGCCGGGTCTGTTCAGCGGCCTGCGCAACCTCGGCAATCGCCTGCGTGACCGCTTGAGTATCGCCAGACGCCTGCTGCACATTGCGCGAGATCTCGCTGGTGGCGGCCCCTTGCTGTTCAACAGCCGCCGCAATGGTCGACGAGACATGGTCCATCTCGTTAATACTGCGGACAATATCAGCAGTGGCGGCGGTGGATTGCTCAACCACGCCGCGCATCTGCGCCACTTGGGCGGTAATCTCTTCAGTCGCTTTGGCCGTCTGGTTGGCCAGACTTTTGACTTCATTAGCAACTACCGCAAAGCCCTTGCCGGCGGCGCCAGCGCGGGCGGCCTCAATCGTGGCATTGAGCGCGAGCAGGTTGGTCTGCGCAGCAATTTCGGAGATCAGCTGAACGACGCTGCCAATACGGTCAGCGGCGCTGGACAGCTCGGCAATGGTGCGGGTGCTGGTTTGCGCCGTCTGTACGGCTGAGGTGGTCATGGTGGTTGAGTTTTTGACCTGCCGGGTAATTTCGTGCACCGATGCGCTGAGTTCTTCTGTGGCGGTGGCTACGGTGGTGACATTGCTGGCGGCCCGGCTGGAGGAATGCACCACATCTTGTGCCTTGTGGCTGGATTCCTGCGCCACCCGATCCAGACTTTCAGCGCAGCCGCCCATCTCCTGAGCAACTTCACGCATACCTGCCAGCGCAGATTGTACGGTACGTTCAAACAAGCGGGTCTGCTCGGACAGGAAGGTCTGGCGGGCGCTCTGGCGCACGGCTTCTGCCTGCGCCTGATCGGTCAAGGCCTGTAACTTCTGGCCTTTCTGGCGGAAGGTTTCGGCTGCCTGTGCCAGTCGGCCAATTTCGTTATTGAGGTCGGTATCGCTGATCCGTACGTTAAACTGGTCGTTAGAGATCTGGTGCATGGCCTGCGTGATCTGGCTGATCGGTTGGCTGATGCTGCGCGCCATCAAATGCATGATCAGGAACACACCGCTGATCAAAGCGGCCGCAATACCCATCACCTGATGGCGCATGCTGGTGATGGCCGCTTCCATGTCATCGACATAGACGCCACTGCCAACAACCCAGCCCCACGGCGTAAAGCCCTTAACATAGGAAATCTTGGGAACCGGCGTGCCGCCGCTGGTGCGGGCCCACATATAGTCAACCTGACCTTCTCCCTGGGCCTGAACAACTTTGACCATTTCAACAAACAGGGCTTTGCCATTGGGGTCACGGGTTTGTGAAATGTCTCGCCCATCCAGCTCAGGCTTAATCGGGTGCATCAGCATGGTCGGCGCCATGTCGTTCACCCAGAAATAATCGTTATGGCCATAGCGCAGGGCTTTGACGGCCAGTAGCGCTTGCCGCTTGGCTTGGTCTTCGCTCAAGCTGCCTGCCTGCGCTTGCGCCTGATAACTGGCAATCAGGCTCACCGCGCTTTCTACCAGCTCGCGCGTTTTGGTGCTCATATCAGTGCGCATGCTGTGTGCAATATATGTTGTTGTGCCTATGCTGAGCGCAGCCAGGATCAGGGCTACAAACAGGCTCATCAGACGCAGGCGCCAGACGATCGAGGTTTTGCGAAGAGACAGCATAGGCGTCACCGTAATGAATATTGTTGGATGAATATGTGCGTTTAGCCTCATATAAATTAGTTAATTTATAAATAAGTAACCATGCGTCAACTGCTTGATAGATATCAATAATTTGGCGTTTATGCGGGGTTTATAGACTTCCCTTGCGGCGCGTATCTTAACGGTATGGTTGCTGATGGCGGCCTGCTTGCGCATCTAAGTGCTCTGTCCGGGGCTATTGTCTCGGTACCTTTTCTAGCTGGCTGACTCAAATTATTGACTCTGGTCTGGGTTTTTCGTATTTTCCGCCCGATTTCAGAACAGCTTGGAAAAGCTGCCCTCTGGGTCCCTTCGTCCACGAGTGTCGTGCACGGAGGCAAAACTGCTTTGGGGTTTTTATGTTTGACGGGTTAACCAGCAAGTTCGGCGGCATTTTCGACCGCTTGAGAAAGCGCGGCGCGCTGACGGAGGCCGATGTTCAGGCCGCCATGCGCGAAGTTCGCTTGGCGCTGCTGGAGGCCGACGTATCGCTGCCGGTCGTCAAGGAATTCATTACCCAGGTCCATGCTAAAGCCGTGGGCGAGAGCGTGCTGCGCTCTGTAACGCCGGGCCAGCAGGTGATCAAGATTGTGCATGACGAGCTGGTAGCCCTGCTCGGCGGCGAACATACCGAAACCCAGATCAATGGCGCCCCGCCGGCTATCATCCTCATGGTGGGTCTGCAGGGCTCGGGTAAAACCACAACGTCAGGCAAGTTGGCCAAGCGCTTTGTCGAGAAGGACCGCAAGAAGGTTCTGCTCGCCAGCCTGGATACGCGCCGCCCCGCCGCGCAGGAACAGCTTGAAATTCTGGCCGCTCAGGTTGGCGCGGGAAGCTTGCCGATTATTGCTGGTCAGCCGCCGCTGGAGATTACAGCACGCGCTCTGCAAACCGCGCGGGCGGAAGGGTATGACCTTGTCATCCTCGATACCGCTGGCCGTTTGGCGATTGATGAGGAATTGATGGCCGAAGTGGCCGCCGTCAAGGCCAAAGCCAATCCGCAGGAAGTGCTGCTGGTGGCCGACGCCATGACCGGTCAGGACGCGGTGAATGTCGCCAAGGCGTTTCATGAGCGTGTGAACATTACCGGCATTGTGCTGACCCGTGTGGATGGTGATGCGCGCGGTGGCGCGGCTCTGTCCATGCGCCAGCAGACTGGCCAGCCCATCAAGTGGCTGGGTGTTGGCGAGAAGATGGATGGGCTGGAGCCGTTCCATCCGGACCGTCTGGCTGGGCGCATTCTGGGCATGGGCGATGTGGTCTCCATGGTCGAGCGCGCTATTGAGACGATCGACAAAGAAGAAGCCGAGAAGATGGCCGCCAAGTTTGAAAAGGGCGGTGCCTTTACGCTGGACGACATGCTGGCGCAAATGCGCCAGATCAAGCGCATGGGCGGCATGAGCGGCATCATGAATTTCCTGCCCGGCATCGGCAAGATCAAGGATCAGCTGGCCAAGGCGAATATCGATGAGAAGGTGATTGCCCGTCAGGAGGCCATCATCCTGTCCATGACCCGTCAGGAACGGCGCGAACCGGATCTGCTCAAGGCGCGGCGCAAGCTGCGTGTGGCAGCTGGCGCGGGCGTTGAGGTGAGTGATGTCAACAAGCTGCTCAAACAATATGAGCAGATGCGTGACATGATGAAACAGATGCAAAAGCTGCAGAAGAGCGGCGGGCTGGGTAGCCTGCTGGGCAATCTGCCAGCTGGCATGAAGTTACCCGGCGGAGGTTTTCCGTTCAGGTGAAAAACGCTGGTGCATCCCGCGGGATATGTGCCGGCCTTGTTGAATACCCGCAGCATAACCAAACATGTCGGCACAGGCTGGCATGACAGACAAGAAAGAGGAGTAATAAAATGGCCGTAGTTATTCGTATGTCCCGTCAGGGCGCCAAGAAGCATCCGTTCTATCACATCGTTGCCGCCGACAGCCGCGCCCCGCGTGATGGCCGCTTCCTTGAGAAGCTGGGCACCTACAACCCGATGCTGGAAAAGGCTAATCCGGAGCGCGTGAAGCTGAACAGCGAGCGCATCCAGCATTGGCTCAAGGTTGGCGCGCAGCCGTCCGACCGTGTGGCCCGTTTCCTGGGTGAAGCCAAGCTGATCGAGATGCCGAAGTGGGGCGAGACCCCCAAGAAGTCCGCGCCCAAGGCCAAGGCTCAGGAGCGCATGAAGGAAGCTGCTGAAGCTGCCGCCAAGGCCGCTGCAGAAGCCAACAAGCCGGCCGAAGAAACCCCGGCGGCGTAAGCTGTTTGACAGGATCCGTCACCCCGGCGCTGCATGGCATGTGGTTGGGGTGACGGATTTTTTCATGTAAGGAATATTCATGTCTGCCACCCTCAATATCCATTCAGCTGCAGATTATCCGGCAGCCGCGCTGTCCAACTTGGCGGCGCATGCGTTTGTGTTTGATGGTGTGCCCTGCGCATCCATGGAAGGATTGCTGCAATCATTCAAAACGCCTGATCCCGCTCAGCAGCGCGCACTCGCTGCGCTCAGCGGCGCTGCCGCGCAAGAGGCCGGTCAGGTCTATAACGAGAGCTGGCAGGCCGAGCAGATGCTGCATTGGCAGGGCCGCCCTTATGCTCGCCTCAGTGGCAATTATCAAAGCCTGCTGGACCGCGCCTATCATGCCCTGTTTACCGCCAGTGCCGAGTTCAGAGCCGCACTGGACGCTACCGGTGATGCCCAGCTGGTGCATACCAGCGGCAGTGCCGATGAATCACAAACCGTGCTGACGCAGGCCGAGTTCTGCGAGCGCCTGACCAATCTGCGCGAACGCCTGCGGGATTAATATGGAACGGCGCAGCCTGCTTTCACTCTTAATAGAAGCAGCTGATCTGGCGTGCTCAATGCAAAAAGGTATTGCTGCGGATCATAAAGCTGATCGATCGCTGGTTACACAGGCTGACCTGCAAGTGGGGGCCTTGATCCGTCAGCGTTTGCCCCTTGTTCTTGGGCACCCCTGTCTGATTTTTGATGAAGAAGAGATTGACGCACAGCAGACCAGTCCGGCTACTTATTTTGCGCATCTCAATCAGCCAATCTGGTTTGTCGATCCTATTGCCGGCACCACGGCCTACGCAGCGGGTCTGCCATTCTATGCCATTTCTATTGGCCGTTTAAATAACGGTGTGCCCGATATTGGCGCTGTGTGCCTGCACTGGGCGAGTTTTATATTGCTTTCGATGGGTGTGCCTATCGTTATACGCGGAATGCTGGCGGTCAGCTTGTAGAAGAACTTATGCCGCGTCTGCCCACCATGTTTAATAAAGATCGGCCATTGGCAACGCATTCCAGTCCTACGCTGTTCGCTCAATACGCTTTGTGCCAAGCTGGTGGCCTGCCGCTTGCGTCTTTACCGGCTGTGAATATCGGGTTGTTGTGGACAGCGCTTGGCCATTATTGCGCCTGCCTCATCCGCCTGAAGGTATGGGATTTTGCAGGTAGTTGGGCGATCTTGCGTGCAGTTGGTGCTGAGCTTATAGATGCTGAGACTGGCGCTTGCCTATCAGCAATTGATCCATCTGTCATTGATGACCAGTGGAAGTTGCGCACGGCCCACTTGGCTGTAGTGCCTGAAGTATATGGGCAATTGCGCCCCATGTTGGAGAAGAAAAATGGATAAACTCATTTGCATCGGTCAGTTTTTAGGGGCGCATGGCGTGAAGGGGCTCGTTAAGCTGGTCAGCTTTACTGAAGAGCCGGAGAATATCATTAAATATGGCGTGCTGACGGATGCCAAGGGCAAGGTCAGCTATGCCGTGAAGCTCAATAGCTGGAACAAGACGCATTTTATTGCCAGTGTTGAGGGCGTGGCCGACCGCACGCAGGCCGAGAAGCTTAAAGGCGTCAAGCTGCATGTACCGCGCAGCAAGCTCCCCAAGGCGGCCAAGGGTCAGTATTACTATGTTGATCTGATCGGGCTGGAAGCACGCCTTGAAGATGGCTCACGCTTTGGCGAGGTCATCGATATGAAGAATTATGGCGCGGGCGATATTCTGGAGGTCAAGCTGACCAACGGCAAGAAAATGCTCTATCCGTTCAGCGACGCCGTGATCCCGCAGGTTGATCTGGAGGCGGGCTATCTCACCATCAACCCGCCGGTTTATGTCAGCGACACACCGGATGATGATGACGTCGAGGCTGATGAATAAACCAGATTAATCCGGCTTGTTGGTACGCGCCGTATTCAGTTGTTGCATGACGCGGTTAACATGCGCGCGGCTATGCGCGTCCCGCATGTCTTTAGTGGCGCGCATCGCAGCACGCGCCGCGTCATTTATATCAGGACGATTAATGTGCGGGGCTGTTGGCCTTGGTGATACGCCAGCTGTCAGAAGAAGATTGGCTTGGCGCACGCTATCCTGCGTAATCAGGCGCTGCGCCAAGGTGATGGTCGGGCGGCCCAGCAATTGGTTGATCAGCTTTTTAAGATTCATGGTGCGGGCCTCACAATATGCAACGGCTTAATTTCGGGTCAGGTTAGTGTACGGGTTGTGGGGCTGCAATGCCAGAATCGTTAAAATATGGGCAGATTTGACTTTATCCTGAGGCGAGCGCTAAGGTGCCTGACATATACTGATTTATTCAAAAAGCATGGGGCAGCATCATGACACGCATCGCTATTTCTGGCCTGGGCTCACACGCTGTGAAGGGGCATCTCGCGCAGCTCAAGACCTTTGCCGACGTTGAGATTGCTGGCGTGGTCGAGCCGAATGACGCCAATTTTGCCAAGGCGCAAACCAGCCAGCAGGTCAGTCTGCATCGCTATGAGAATTATGAGGCCCTGCTGGCTGATCCGCGCGTGGATGGTGTGATCATCGCCACGCCCGACCATTTGCACTTACCGCAGATGCAGGCAGCTGTTGCCGCTGGCAAGCATGTCTATTGCGAGAAGCCACTGATTACCAACGCGGCCGAGCTGTATTTGCTCAAAGATGTTTTTCGTACCGCCAGCACCAAGGGCCTGGTGGTTACCAGCTGCCATCCGCGCCGGTTTGACCCGCCTTATGTCTGGCTGAAGGATAATCTGGCCGAGCTTACTGAGCGGCTGGGTAAGCCGTTGGCGTTGACGCTTGATTTTTCTTACGACAAGCCAACCGCCGGGAAAGAGAATCTGCATGGGGGCAGCCTCATGCAAGATCACGCCAATCATGAAATTGACTATACGCATTGGCTGTTTGGCCTGGCCCCAACGCAGGCCTTTTTGAAGGTCGATAGTGCTGAGCGCTATGAGATGTCCGGCAGCCGCGACGATGGTGTGACCTTTGAGTTTGTCGGCACCCGCCGCCTTCATGCGCAGATCAATCCCGAGACCATTCGCCTGCGGTTTGAGGGTGGTGATATGATGATCGATACGTACGAGCAGCCCAACAGCTATATGCGCCGGCATGACGCCATTGTGCATACCGCTAACGGCCGCAGCTCGTTTTCCATCAGCCCTATCGCGCCGGGTGTGACCAATTACAATCTGCGCAATACGGCGGTGAACCGCGCCTTCGTCGATGCGATTGAGGGCAAGTGCGCCAATTACCTCAAGCCGGAGGAGATGCTGGCCAACAGCCTGTTCTCGGTTGGTATGAACATGCAAGGCAACCGGATTTTCTATTTCCGGCCGCAGCAGGCGCAGCTGTAAGCGTATCGCGCGCTGCTAAAGACGTGACTCGGCAGGGCTTTTTGCGCTAAAAGCAGGGCATGACCAGCTGGTGCGCCAAGATATTAACTCTCTTCCCGGGCATGTTTCCGGGGATGCTGGGCTATTCTTTGGCCGGAACTGCCCTTAAAAAAGGCACCTGGAGTCTCGAAACACTGGACATTCGCGACTTTTCCAGCGATAAGCACCGCAACGTCGATGACACCCCTTATGGGGGCGGGGCTGGCCTTGTGCTGATGCCCGAGGTGATCGACAAGGCGCTGACCGCCGCCCGGCAGGATTTTGCAGGTAGAGTGATCTATCTCTCCCCGCGCGGCAGGCTGCTTGATCAGGCGTTGGTCGAGGAGCTGGTGCAAGGCCCCGGTGTGGTGCTCCTGTGTGGGCGCTTTGAAGGGGTAGATCAGCGTGTGCTGGAGGCGCACGCGGTCGAAGAGGTCAGTGTGGGCGATTATGTGCTCTCTGGTGGAGAACCGGCGGCACAGGTTCTGCTCGATGCCTGCATCCGGCTGTTGCCGGGTGTGATGGGCAATGAGGAGACGGTCGCCGAAGAGAGTTTCAGTGACGGGTTGCTGGAATACCCGCACTATACCAAACCTGCCACCTGGCAGGGGCGGCAAGTTCCCGAGGTGCTGCTCTCCGGGCATCACGGTAAAGTCGCGGACTGGCGCCGCGCACAGGCCGAGGCGATCACCCGCGAACGTCGTCCGGATCTGTGGGAGAAATACTTGTCACGTAGCTCCAAGGCTTCGCCGCCTCAGGGGTCGCAGGGCAAGACCAACAAGTAAGAGCAATAATGACCAGCGCAGCATCCGGGTAAAGCGGCGCCTAACTTTGAAGGAGAGTAAAATGAATCTGTTGCAGAAGATCGAAGCCGAACAGGTCGCCAAGCTGACCGCCGGCAAGACCATCCCGGCGTTCTCGCCCGGCGATACCATCATCGTTAACGTGAAGGTTGTTGAAGGCGACCGCGAGCGTATCCAGGCGTTTGAAGGCGTCTGCATTGCCCGCAAGAACGCTGGCCTCAACTCCAACTTCACCGTTCGCAAGATTTCCTATGGCGAAGGTGTGGAGCGTGTGTTCCCGCTCTACAGCCCGCGCGTTGACAGCATCAAGCTGGTCCGCCGCGGTGACGTCCGTCGCGCCAAGCTGTACTATCTGCGTGACCGTCGCGGTAAGAGCGCCCGTATTACCGAGCGCACCACCGGTCACGGCATTGAAAGCAAGGGCGAATAATCTCCCTGCTTGCTGTGGTATAACCAGCGCCCCGGATGAAAGTCCGGGGCGTTTGGCTTTTTTGGAGGATGCATATATGGCTGCTCAAGACGAACTTCTCGATCTGGTTGATGATCAGGATCAGGTTATTGGCACTATCTGGCGCTCGCAGACTATGGCCCAGCGCATCCCCAATTTCAGGGTGATTAATGCCTTTATCCGCAACAGCAAGGGTGAACTGTGGATCCCCCGGCGCTCGGCCAGCAAGCGGATTTTCCCACTTTGTCTGGATGTAAGTGTGGGTGGCCATGTAGGGGCGGGCGAGTCTTATGAACTGGCCTTTACCCGTGAAACCGAAGAAGAAGTCGGGATTAAGCTGCAGGATGTCAGCTGGCGTGTGCTGGGCACCCTGCAGCCGCCGGTGCATCAGGTGTCGGCATTTATGACAGTCTATGAAATCAGCTCCGACGAAACGCCAAACTATAATCGCGAAGATTTTATTGAATATTGGTGGCTGACCCCGGCGGCAGTGTTGGAGCGGCTGGCTGCTGGTGATAAAGGCAAGGGCGATCTTGATAAACTCATTCGCCATTTTTATGGTTCAGGCGGGTGATGCATCGCGCGCGCGTCTGTGGCAGAATGCAGCTATGGGTCAGATTGATGATGGATATGTGCTGCATGTCAGCGAGTTGCTGGCGCCGTGGGCGGCGGTCGATGCGCGGCGCATGTTTGGCGGCTGGGGGCTGTATCGCGGTGCGCTGATGTTTGCCCTGATCGCGGCCGGCACGCTGTATTTCAAGCGCGGCGCCCAGCTTAATGACGTGGCGCAGGGGCGTGTGCTTATCAATTTCAGCTACGAGCGCACGGTGCCCGCTCAAACCAGCAAAGGCAAGCCGACCAAGAAAAAGCACGAGCTGGCCTATGCGCAGGTACCGGCTGATGTGATTGAGGATTCAGACCTTTTTTGTAGCTGGGCGCAGGCGGCATGGGACGATGCCATTGCCAGCCGTCGCCTGTTAAGTGCGACGAAGCCGCATCTGGCTTTATCACGGGCAAAGGCGGTAAGACGATCATCATGACCAGTGTATTCAAAGCCCTGCAACCGGGCGACGCGATTGCCATTGTTGCCCCGGCTGGCTGGGTGGATCCTGCCCGTCTGGATACCGCCAACGCCTATATTCAGGAATCCGGCTTTACCTATGCTGTGCAGGACCAGGTGCATCTGCGCGAGGGGCGCTTTGCCGGTAGCGACCAGCAGCGTCTGGATGGATTACATGCCGCTTATGCCGACTCTGCCGTGAAGGCCATTATCGCCGTGCGTGGCGGGTATGGCAGCCAGCGCATTGTTGATCAGATCAACTGGGACCTGATCCGCGCCAATCCCAAGCCGCTGATTGGCTATAGTGATATTACCACGCTGCTCAACAGTGTAGCCATGCGCACCGGCCAGCCCGGCCTGCTCGGCCCCATGCTGGGGGATATCAGCCGCTTTGACAGTTCGGAAAGCTGGAAGCATGTGCGCAGCCTGCTGCTGGGTGAGCATGTGCAGCCCACCGATCATCCTGGTTGTCAGGTGGCCAGCGTGCTGGTGCCGGGCGTGGGTGAGGGCCGTCTGATGGGCGGAAATCTCGCCATGCTGGCGTCAGATTGCGGCACGCCAACGCAGGTGGACGCCAAGGGCGCCATTCTTATTCTGGAAGATGTGAATGAGGACCTCTACCGCTTTGACCGCATGCTGGTGCAGCTCAAGCGCGCTGGCGTGCTGGCTGACCTGCGCGGGGTGATTGTGGGTGATCTGGTCGGGGTTGAGGATAAAGGCCCGCCGCTATTCGGCAAATCGGCCATGGGTATCATCCGTGAGCATTTTGGCGAGCTGGGCATTCCGGTGGTGGTGGATTTCCCTTGTGGTCACGGCACGCACCGCACCACGCTGCCGCTGGGTGTGACCGCCCGGCTGGAAGCGGGGGAAAACGGCATCCGCCTGACGCACGCGCCGCTCTTCTCCTGAATTTGGCATTCTTATTAAGCATTTATGCATGATTGTCGCCTAGACCGGGGGGTGATAAAAAAGCCCGAGCTTCCCGGAGGATTAAGTCATGACTGCACAGCCCAAGATTTCTGAAACCGCCACCCGTATCGAAACCGACAGCATGGGTGAAGTGCCGGTTCCGGCCGATAAATATTGGGGCGCGCAGACACAGCGCTCGTATCAGAATTTCAAGATCGGGGGCGAGCGCATGCCGTTGCCGCTGATCCGCGCTTTTGGCATCGTCAAGAAGGCTGCCGCCATTACCAATCACGCGCTGGGCGCGCTGGACAAGAGCGTGGCCGATGCGATCGTCGCCGCTGCCGATGAAGTGATTGATGGCCGCCTGCACGACCATTTCCCGCTGGTTGTCTGGCAGACCGGCTCGGGCACGCAGACCAACATGAACGTCAATGAAGTGATCGCTAACCGCGCGATTGAAATGCTGGGCGGCACCATCGGCAGCAAGAAGCCGGTGCATCCCAACGATCACGTCAATTATGGCCAGTCGAGCAATGACAGCTTCCCTACGGCCATGCACATTGCCGCTGCCGAGCAGCTGCATCATGAGCTGGTGCCGGCGTTAGAGCATCTGCACAGTGCGCTGACCAGCAAGAGCAAGGAATTTGCCAAGATCATCAAGGTGGGCCGCACCCACCTGCAAGATGCCACTCCGGTTACATTGGGGCAGGAGTTTTCGGGCTACGCCACCCAGATCAAATATGCCATCGATCGCGTCAAGGCGGCGCAGCCGCGTGTCTATCAGCTGGCACAGGGCGGCACAGCGGTTGGGACCGGCATCAATTGCAAGCCCGGCTTTGCCGAGCAGTTTGCCGCTGAAACCGCCAAGATCACCGGCCTGCCGTTTGTCACCGCCGAGAACAAGTTTGAAGCGCTCGCCACGCATGACGCGCTGGTCGAAGCCTCCGGCACGCTCAACACCATTGCCTGCTCGCTGATGAAGATTGCCAATGACATCCGCCTGCTGGGCAGCGGCCCGCGCTGCGGCATTGGTGAAATTCACCTGCCGGAGAATGAGCCGGGCAGCTCCATCATGCCGGGTAAGGTCAACCCCACCCAGTCCGAAGCCATGACCATGGTCTGCGCGCAGGTGATGGGTAACCACACCACGGTGACGGTCGCTGGCGCCACGGGTCATTTTGAGCTCAATGTGTTCAAGCCGGTTATCATTTTCAATGTGCTGCAGAGCATTCGCCTGCTGGCCGATGCCTGCCGCAGCTTTACCGATAATTGCGTGATCGGCATTACCGCCAATGAAGAGGTGATCAAGGACCAGCTGGACCGCTGCCTGATGCTGGTGACCTCGCTCAACCCGCATATCGGCTATGACAAGGCAGCCAAGGTGGCCAAGAAGGCGCTGGCCGAGAACAAGACGCTCAAGGCGGCTGCAGTTGAGCTGGGCTTTTTAACGCCTGAACAGTTCGATGAGTGGGTCCGTCCGGAAAGCATGATCGGCACGGCTGCATGAGGCTACTCACCCGGGCGGAGGCGCAGGCGGCTATGCCGGCCGGGACTTTTATGGCCCGGCAACGTTATGCGTTTCCGCTCTTCTCGGCTGTTTTTGGTGTTGCCTGGATCTGGACTTGGGGGCATCTGTTGTATCGGCAGGTGACCGGTGCGGTCGCCGCCCCCTTATCCTCTATGCTGGTTACGGCGATACTGATCCTGCCGGTTGTGTGGTTGCTCCACGCGCGGCTGGGCAGTTATTGGGCCTATCGTGGCCGGCGGCAATGGGTTGTTGCACTGGCGGCTGACCGGTTATGGATTGATCTGCGGCCGCTTGCGCCTTTTACGGAAAACCCGTCAGATCGCGTTTTTCTTGAACTTGATGCAGCAGATGTGCAGCTGCGTGCCGTGGCTGCCCGTGTCCAGAATACCAGCTGGAACTGGCGTGCGGCCGAGATTTACCGGCACCGTCCGTGGCTGGATATCTGGCTGGATCCTGCGCGCGCCGCCGCCATACAGCAAATTGTCTCCAGTGCCGTGGGTCAGCGGCTGGCGCGTCATCATTATTTTTATGAGTTCGTCGCGCCCAACCAGCTCCGTCTTTATTGGAATTATACGCGGGTGCGCTTGCGGCCATATCTTGAGAAGCTGCCTCCCGCCATTTTGGCCGCAGCTGCTGCCTCAAACCAGTCAAATCTCGTCTATAAGCCTATCATGCAGGTGAGCACACCTCACCCGGATGAGATGGTAGCGCCATCCCCGCGTATCTCCATTTGGCCAGAGAGCCAAGTACAGCCGCAGTTGGCTGGTGCGTCGCATCTGGTGCGTCTGAGCCCCGTTAAAAAAGCGTTGCAGGTAGTGGCTTTATTTGGTTTGTCAGTTGGACTGGCTTATGCGGTTTGGTATGTTTATACTTTGCCAGAGCCGGTTAAGTATGGGTCTCATAAGGACGGGCGGAGCGGGTTTGCTATCGCTTTCGTGCTGATGGCAATTGTGCTGATCACTACTGCATTCGGGCAATTGCGGGTATGGCGGAATAGCTTAAAACCTGCATCTTGGGTCATGGCGGTTGTGAGTGGTCGCCTTTATCTAAATCTGCGTAATCCAGCGCACCCTAAAGCTATGCGGTTGCCAGCCGCGCGCGTGCTGGTTATCGAAGGGCTGGATGTTGATCATATCCATCTCATCAGGTCCAAGGTCGTATCTGTGCCGGGTATAACTAGAGATGTGTACGCTGGCCTGAGGTTGATGTTTATTTCTTTCCAGTTTAAAGGGGCGCCTGATTCATCAGTGCAGGCCGCTATCGCCGCCGAGATGGCCCAAATCCGCGCCATCAGCCCGCAGGCGCATGTTTTGCCCGGGCTTAATGGGCCAGCTGTGCTACCGTATAAAAATGGATTTGCCATAACGTGGAACACGGTAGGTGCTACACGCAGTGTTCAGAACGTGTATGATCAATTGTCGTATCGCAAGACACCTGTGGTTGAAGAATACGTGACTGGAAAACAGGATGGATTTGTATGCCTCTCCGTCTCCTGACCGAAGCTGATGCCCGCGCTGAATGGAGCGGTGACCTGCTGATTATCCGTCAGCAGCGCATCGCCTTTGAAGATCTGGGCGTCATGTTCCTCAAAACCATTGTGGTGGCGCTGGTCACGTTGCCACTGTGGCAGGGTTTGTTTGTGGAGGCAGCGTGGATTCCGTATTGGCTGGCGTTACTGCTGGCGCTGGCGGGCGGCGCTTATTCGTATGTCAAAGGTAAGGACCTGCAGGCGGCCCGTCAAAAAGGGGCGTGGCTGATTGTCACCAGCCGCAAGCGTATTTGGGTGCATTTCAGGTCGTATCTGTTCTGGCGCTGGCCGGATGACAGCCCCACAGTGCTGGCGATTGATGCGACCGATATTGATCATCTGGTGCCGGTGCGCATGATGGATGGCACGCCAGCCCAGCTACGGATTGAACTGAAAGAAGAAATGCCGGGCGAACTGGCCGAGTTTGTGCTGGATGAAAACTACCGCATGGCGCGCGATAAAGCCGGGCGTCTGCTCAAACACGCACCGCTGGTTATTGAAGAAGATCTCAAGGGGTTGCGCGTGCGCTGGAATGGCGAGCTGCCCAGCCTGCGCGAAGTGTGTGACAAGCTGCGCCTCAATTATCAGCTTGAAGCGCCGATGCGGATGGAACGTGCTGAAGATAGCACGCTGGCCCCACGCGGCCGCCTGACAGATGCTGACCTTGAAGAGGTCAATGCGTTCCTGCGTGCGGGTGACGCGCCCGCTGCAGTGCGGTTGCTGGTTGCGCGCAGCGGTATGAGCAAGCGGGACGCGCAGGCCATGATCGCTGGCGCAGGCTGGCAAGAAGGGGCTGCCCCAGCTCCGGAAAGCAGCGATGAGCAACCTCATTAAAAAATCCTTCCGCCTTGAAGGTCATGCTACGTCAGTGGCGCTGGAAGAAGAGTTCTGGCTGGCGCTGGAGCAGATCGCGGCTAGCCGCTATCAGCCGGTGGCACAGCTTGTGGCCGGGATTGACCAGGCGCGGCATGGCCGTAACCTGGCCAGTGCCCTGCGCGTTTTTATTTTATCCGAACGGGCTAAATAGGCCCAAACAGCCGTTGCCAGATTGACCTGCGCGTGACGGCGGGCGGCTCTTGTGTAACTGCGCGCAGCTGCAGCTGGGTAATCAACTCGTCTTCATGTGGATTATTGGGGCGCGGCTCAAAATTCACCCCAAAGATAACGCCCGTCGCCTGGATAGCGCAGGCGCGTGAATAGGCGTGTGGCGGTAGATGCTGGCTGCGCTTGTCCATCGTCCAATCCAGCCGCGCCATGGTTGCATAGGCTTCGATCTCACCGGGACGGTCATGGTAGTTGAGCAGGGCCGCCCGCTGCAGAAAGGCTTGATAGGCGCGGCAGGCCGGGTGATGGCGCTCGCGCAGGCTGCTTTTCTTGCTGTACTTCCCCGGATTATTGATCAGCTTCTGATTAAAGGCGATCAGTAAATCTCGATGTCTGTCGTGTAGCTTGAATGAGAGTGGGTCGAGTTGATTCGTGAGAAGAAGGGTGGGTTGGCTGCGCAGCTGCGTTTGCATATCTTTAGCCAGTTTCAGAAATTCGCCTTCCGGGCTGCTGCCGATTGAATATCCTTCAATCGCCTGCACCACATGCTGAATTTCATGGGCAACCCAGCTGCGCTGGTCCTGAGCGGTGCCGTGCATGGGGGTGTGGATGACGGTGGATAGCTTATCTGTCACGAACGCGATGGCGCTTTCCTCATCCGGCCGGCGCAGCATGCGTAGCGGCAGTTGCGGCAAATTGGGGTAGGCCTCAAACAAAGCAGGAAAGCTGACAACCTCGCCCAGTGTACTAAGATAGGGCACATAATCGCGCGCACTGTCGGCGGCCAGCTCGTTCCAGCGTGCGGTAAGTTGCAGGTCGCGGCTATCCAGCTCAAGGCGCTGCTTGTGGTCACACTCGCCCATGAAGGTTTTCATGTGGCGGCGGAGCAAATTGAATGTGGCGGCGTGTGGCCCGATAAACATGGCGTGACGTTACGCAAAACAGGCGGGCCAGATCAAGCCTGCTCAGCTTTTACGGAAGAGCGCCTCTGCCGCATTTTTATGGCTGCCGCGCTTGGCTATTTCCTGCCGGGCGCGCTCAATTTCGGCCGTGAGGTCGGTGATATAGGCTTCCAGATCAGCCACACCCAATACCGTCAGATCCTTGGCTTTGGGCTTGGCAGTGCTGCGCGGCTCGTCCCAGTCCATGAATTTCTCCTTTAAAAACATAAGGTTGCGGTTTCGGTTGCCTTGTGGCCTGCTGCCAGCTATATCACATAGCGTATCCCGTCATAAGGGGTGCCCTCTCCCGACAAGTTGTTGTGCGAGGCCCGGCCGCAGCGCGGCTGGGGAGCTATGAGATTTTTTTGCGTAAGGAGCAAAAACATGTCCGCAAAACTGCTGATGCCCAAGGCAACCGCTGTCTGGCTGGTGGAAAACACCACCCTGACGTTTGACCAGATTTCCGAATTTACCGGCCTGCACCGTCTGGAAATCAAGGGTATTGCCGATGGCGACGTGGCCTCGGGCGTGCTGGGGCTTTCGCCCGTTCAGTCCGGTCAGCTGACCGCTGAAGAAATCAAGCGCTGCGAAGCTGACGCTAACGCCAAGATCAGAATGGTCGAGCGTGACCTGCCGGAAGTGAAAGTCCGCGCCAAGGGCCCGCGCTATACGCCGATGACCAAGCGTACCGAAAAGCCGGACGCGATTGCCTGGCTGCTCAAGAACTATCCGGGCATGTCTGACGCTGCCATTGGCCGTCTGCTGGCCACCACCAAGGATTCGATCAAGGCCATCCGTGATCGCACCCATTGGAACATCGCTAACATCAAGCCGCAGAACCCGGTTCTGCTCGGCCTGTGCAGCTCGCGTGATCTGGAAGCCGAAATCGGCAAGATCCGCAAGTCGCGTCAGGTTGTAGCGGATCAGGCCGAGTATGTGGACGAGGAAACCGGCGAAGAAGCCGCGCCGCAGGCCGCTGCTAGCGGTGAGCATAACCCGTTTGCGGCTGCGCTGGCTGCTTATGCGCAGGCTGCACAGAAGAAGGTGCTCAACGAGCCGACCGCTGAAAGCGTATTCGGTAGCGCTCCGGCCGCTGACGACGACAGCGACGAGGAGTAAGCGCCATGGCCCTCAGCCCCGCACAGATCATGTTTGGTGGCTGCGAAGTGCTGGTGGTTTTGCTGGCAGGTTATGCATTGTATGAATGGGCTCTGGTTGTGCTGAAGAAATTCGGCACAACCTGGAGCGAAAAGAAGGCGCAATTGGCCTTTGGCGTGCCGGCAACTTTTGTCAGCTTCCTGCCCTGTATCGTGTTGTCGGTTGCTGTGAATCTTCAGCCTTATGGTGATCAGTACATCGTCAAGACGGAAGATGTAGCCTTGGTCTATGCCTTTATGGTGGCGCTGGGCACTGGCATGCTGATCATGCTGCTGGCGTTTGTGCTGTTTGCGGTGCAGATGGCCTCAATTAAGCGCCAGAAGAAGTAAACACGCACAAGCTTAAACGAAAACGGCCCGCAGCTGCGGGCCTTTTCTTTGAGGATTAAAACAGCCCATGACAAAGCGGCGGACCCAACCCGCCAATGCGCCGTTTTCTTACGGACGCACGACGGAAGTCCGCCGCCTGTGTCAGGGTTCAACCCGGTGAGGAGCTACTCAAAGAGCCCGCCGGGCGTAACCAACACGGGGTCAACCCGTGTCGGACCTACATCGAACCCGATCTTTGTCGCCCGGCACCTGCGCATGCAGGCGGGCAATCTGTTCCTTGATGCGCAGTTTGGTCTGCTTCAACCGCACAATCTTGCTGTTGTCGTGCCACGCATGAGACTCTTCCTGATGTAACTGCGCCTCAACCGCGGCATGCTGTGTTCTCAGGGATTCAATGCGTTGTGCATATGCCATGCAGACGTCTCCTTTTCAAAAAGTTGACCCACGACAGGTAAGGGGTCCTGAGCTGGTCTGGTCCAGCCGCTTTGGAATTTCACCACGTCGATGCTGATTAGATTAGAATGCCACCAAGAGGTTTCAAGGCAGTTAAAAGCGCGATCTATCGCCTAAAACTTTAGGTGTTGGATGTCCGCGCAAGGTCGTTTGCAATATCAGGGACATGCATACCTTACCCACAGAAGGTTACTCATAAAGTTACCATAATACGCGATAAAAATTTCAAATGACGTATGCGGCGACGGCATGATGCCGCAGCGCTAATCAGCACATATCACCGCACACAGGCAGGCCAGTGTGTGCGTGACGGTACAAGAGCGGTATTAGTCCCCGAGGCAAATACCCAAGGCGCGCGCGGTCTGTACCATGGTGCCGTTTGGATTGACGGTCTGGCTCTTGCCCGCCACATCATCCAGCGGCACATCAGTCACTTCGCGATCAATCCAGGCGACCATGCGGTTATATTTGCCAGCTGCTAGCAGGTTGACGGCGTGCACGCCCAGCGCCTGACCCAGCAGGCGGTCGGTATGCGTGGGCGGGCTGCCGCGCTGCACATGGCCCAGCACCGTCACGCGGGTTTCGGCGCCGGTTTTGTCGGCCAGCATTTGCGCTACATATTCGCCAATTCCGCCATAGCGCTGCTGGCCATCGACCTGCAGCTTCTTCACGCCCACACCTTCGGCGGTGCGTACCGCTTCAGAGACGACGACCAGAGCAAAGTTGCGGCCGCCATTACGTACCGCTTCAATCTTGCGGGCAATCGAGTCAATCGACCACGGAATTTCCGGGATCAGGATGACGTCAGCACCACCAGCCAGCCCGGCCTCCAGCGCCACATGGCCCGCATCACGGCCCATCACTTCCAGCACCATGACGCGGGCATGGCTGGCGGCGGTTGGCTGCAGGCGGTCGAGTGCTTCGGTGGCGACAGCCACGGCGGTATGAAAGCCAATGGCCAGCTCGGTCTGCGCCACGTCGTTATCCATGGTCTTGGGGATGCCCACAAACGGAATGTCGATCAGCTTGATCAGGCGGGCGAGAATGTCGAGCGAGCCGTCACCGCCAATGCCAATCAGCGCATCCAGCCCCAGCTGCTTGACCCCTTCCACATAATCCGGGCTGCGGTCACGCAAAGTGCCGTCCGGCTGGGGGTAGAAAAAGGGGTTGCCCTTGTTGGTGGTACCCAAAATGGTGCCGCCCATGCGCATCATGCTGGCGGTCATGGTGGCCGGATCGAGCTTTTCGGCGCGTACCGGGCGGTCGGCCAGCCCTTGCGTGCCATCACGAATGCCAAAGACTTCCCAGCCATGGAACTGGGCGCGCAGGACAACGGCGCGAATGGCGGCATTCAGGCCAGCGCAATCCCCGCCCGAGGTCAGAAGTCCAATGCGTTTAATTGGGGTCGCCATGAGGTGTCATCCGTTAATGGTTAAAGTTGGCTATTCACCATAATGAAATCCGAGAAATGTGCCAGCTTTTGTGTTATAACAACTGGACGAAAAGTTAACACCGGGATGCGCGAGATGGATGGTTCCTATTCCAGCGATTCAGTCGATCAGGCCCAGCTGCGCCGCAAGCTGGCTGAGTTGCAGAGCGAACATCGCGATCTGGACGACGTCATTGCACGTCTGGCCAGTCAGCAGCCGGTTGACCAGTTGCAGCTGCAGCGTTTGAAAAAGCGCAAACTGGCGCTGAAGGACGAAATCCAGCGCACTGAGAGCATGTTGCTGCCGGATATTATTGCCTGATTGTTTTGGCCGGGCAAAATGGCGGGGGTAAAATGACAAGCCCTGGTGAAGGTGGCGGTTTTAAGCCGCTTCAAATTTTATCACCTGTCCAGATGTGGCAGCACGTTGCGGCTTTGCCTCAGCGTTTTGTTTTGCTGGGCGATACGGATCATCGCGCGCATGAGATCATGGGGGCTGTAACACAGTCACTCCCCTATTTGGGGAAGGGTGGGGTGCGCGTGCTCGCCCGCGAAAGCAATTTCGATATTTGGCATAAGCCGGTAGAAGCGTTTAATGCCGCCAGCATGTTTGATCGGCTGAGCGGGTATGACGAGAAGCGGCTGCGCCATGACTTGCTTGGATTTCATAATATCTGGGACAAAACGCCTGCGAGAATTGAAGCCCGCCGCGATATGTTTATCGAGCAGGTCGTTCTGGCCCGGCGGCATCAAATCCGCATGTGTCCGATCAGTTTGCTTGATGAAGAATTTTCACTTCTTAAAGACCAGCCCCCCGCGCAGGTTGAGCGCTTGCGTCGAACGAATGCATATCTTCAAGAGTATGGGACTGCGCCTGACTATTATAAAGGAAATCCTATTCTCTGGATGAATGACAACCGGATGCTGGAGAGTATGAAGCGCCGCCATAATCAGCTGAATTTTGATATGGACGCTGAGCGGGCGCATATGCTGCAAGCTGTAACCCCAGCCTCTGGGCGCGGTGCAATCTTGTATGGGGCGGGCCATTTTACCGGAAAGTCTCGCGCCGGGATCGATACCTATCTGCCCGCAGATCAGCAGGTCTATGTGTTGCTTGTCGCTGATCAGGCCGGGGCTGATTTTGTTTTGGCCCAGCCATACCGGGCGCCTGATTTTGTTTTGCGGATTGATGAAAAGAAAGCCTATGTCATGCCCGCAGCTGTTCAGCGCGGTCTATGGCCCGCGCCGGCACGCCAGCCCTGATTTATTTATCAAATGACAAGACTAGCGCGTCGCCTTGAGCTGCTGCTTGTGCGCATACATGGCGGCATCGGCCTGGTCGAGGACCTGCTTGACCGCGCAAGTGGCATCATAGGCGGCAGCGCCATAGGCGGCTGACAGTGTCAGCGCTGTCTGATCGGCCGCAAGTAACGGGATGCCTGCCAGCAATTCACCCACCCGCTGACCACGAATGAGCGCGCCAGAGGGCGGGGTGTCCGGCATGATGACGGCAAACTCATCGCCGCCCAGACGGCCGATCAGGTCGGTCGAGCGGCAGGAGAGAATCAGCATCTTGGCCACGCGCTCAATCGCTTTATCGCCAGTCACATGGCCATAGGTATCGTTAATCTGCTTCAGGCCATTCATGTCTAAAAACAGCACGCTGCCGCCCTTGCCGGTGCGCTTGCTCCAGTTAATGGCGCGGCTCAGCTCGCGCTCAAAGGCGCGGCGGTTAAGCACCGGGCATAGCGGGTCGGTATCAATCAGTTGTTCCAGCTGGGCGCGGCGCCCTTCGCTGATGGCCAGGCGCAAGCGCAGGCCCGCAATTTCTTCCATCAGGGTGGCAATGGCCTGTGCGTCGATCTCATGACGGTCGAGCTGATCGTCCAGCTCCGGCTGGCCGCGTGCTAGCAATTCCATCCAGTCCTGCTGAATGACAATGGTGTGCAGGTCCGCGCTATCGGTCGGCGGGCGGTGATTGAGCTGGTTGACCAGTTCGCGCAGGCTGATGGGGGCTAGCGAATCGCTCATGCGCCGTCCTCTCCGTTCTGGTCAGTTGTCGAGCTGGGGCCGGTTAGACGGTGGCCATCATGGACTTTGGCTTGGCGGGCATCCTCTGCCGAATCGAGCCGACGCTGCGCGAGAGGACGGCCATGCAAGGCCCGATTCTCGGCGGCCAATTGCGATTGCGCGGCGCGGGCTTTGCGCTTGCGTTCTTGCCGCAAATTAACAACATCGGCTACCATGATGATAGTATACAACATTTTTGCCGTGACTTTTAGCCAAAATTTGGCTTTTTAAACTTGATTAACAAGAGACCGATTCCGTAGGAATATGCACGGTATGACTTCCCCTCTGGACGACCTGCTCGCGCGTTTGCCGCGCCCACAGCCCCGCACCGCTAAAATTCTGGCGGGGCTGGGCCTTGCCGTCAGTTTGACCGCGTTAACGGTCTTTATCGGCATCCCGCGTCTGCTGGATGGCACCCGGCAGGGTCAGGCCGTTGCTAACGAGATTGCACAGGCCACGGGCCTGCGGGTTAAAATTGCGGGCGGCGTGCAGGTGTCGCTGTGGCCGCAGCCGCATATTGCGATTAGCGAGTTCAGCCTGGTCAGTCTGGATGGCCGTAGCACTTATCTGTCGGTGCCGCGTCTGGACCTCAATGTCACGCTCAGCTCACTGCTCGGTGGCAATTATGTGGTGACGGACCTCACGCTGAATCAGCCGCAGATGCAGGTGGTGCGGGCGGCTGATGGCAGCTATCAGGGGCTGCCAATGCCCCGTCAGTTGCAGCAATTGGCGCTGCGTGAAATCAAGATCAACAACGGTCAGGTTATTTTACAAAATGGGAATGTGACCGAAACTTTTGCCGCGCTGAGCGGTAAAGTAGGCCTGCCGGATAATACCAGCCTGCTGCAAGTCGGCCTTGATGGCCAATGGCGCGGTGCGCCGATGGCGCTGATGATTGATGCAGCAGCCCCGCTGGGGAGCGATCCCTCGCTGGTGCGCGTCAATCTTGACCTTGGCGCAGCTGAAAGCGCGCTGCGTTTTTCCGGCATGATCGATTTTGCCAAGCCGGCATGGCCCGGACAGGGCCAGCTGGATGTTAATGCTGCGCAAGGCGCAGCCTTGTGGGCGCTGGCTTCCTCAATCGGCGCGGCGCCTGCCGAGCCGGGCGATGCTGCGTTACGTGCGCCGTTCACCTTTGGCGCAGTGATCAATGGCAATCGTGATCATCTTGATTTTGAAGGCGTGCGTCTGGCGCTGGGGAGTTTCAAGGCCGAGGGGCTGGCCCGCTATGTCGCTGGACGTGATGGCGGGCTATCGGTCGCGTTCAAGACGTCCGCCCTTGATCTGGCGGATTGGCCGACACTGATTGGCTGGGGCCGCTCTGGTCAGGTCGAGATTCCGACGCAATGGCTGGGCGCGTTTGACCTCAACTTGGCTGGGGCCAATTTTGGTGTGTATAGTGCCAGCACCATTCGCCTGAAGGGCGATATCAAGAATGGCCAGATCAGCCTGAGTGACGCAAGTGCAGTCCTCCCCGGTAATACGCGCGTGAGCTATGTCGGCGATCTGGTAACCAAGGCGCAGACGCCACTGACACTCGCTGGCAAGATTGCGCTTGAGACCGTGCAGCTGCGTGATCTGCTCAAGGCTTATGGCGTGAATGTGCCGGATACGCTTGATGCCGCTTCGCTCCAGCAATTCAAGCTGGGGGCGGATGTGCGCGGGCCGGTTGGCACGCTGGGTATTTCCGGCCTAGATATGGCACTGGATGGCACGCGCATGAGCGGTCAGATCTCCCCGCGCGGGACTGATGGCCGTTATACCGCCAGCCTTAATATTGAAGAGGTCAATCTCGATCATTATGTCAGCACCGCCGGGTTGCCGGACTGGATCTGGTCACTGCCCGCTACCAATTACAATCTGCGCGTTAATCGCGTTCAGGCGGGGGATAAGAGCGCCGAGAATGTCAGCCTGCAGGCCTCTGTGGCAGATGATCTGCTCACGGTTAAGAGTTTGGAAGCGGCTGACTTTGGCGGTACGCGCCTGCGCCTGAGCGGCACCGTCAGCGCAGATGAAGCAAAAGATTCTGATCTGGCCTTGCGTCTAACCGCGCCTGATTTTGCCATGCTGCGCCAGAGTTTTCCACCGGTCATGCGCTTGGTGCCCGATCAGTTGGCGCAGCTGGTCAGCGGTAATACTGACCTGTCGGTGCGTTGGCGCCGTGCGGCCGGGGAAACCCAGCAGCTCATCAGCGCCACCTATGGCGATGGCCGCTTTGATGTGGTGCAGACCATGCGCCCGCAAGCGCCCACCACGTGGAAAGCGCGTGTGCAAAACCGTGAAACCGCCAACTGGCTGCGCGTTTATGTTCCGGCTGCGCTGTCGCGTCCGGATGCTGTCCTGGGGCTGATGGATTTGTATGCCGAAGGCGTGGCGCTTGATGACACACGCTGGCAGATACGCGCCATTCAAGGTCAGCTGGCTGGTCTCAGCTTTAAGGGCGGGGACATTACTTTTACGCCCGGTACTGCTGCAGGCGCGACTGCTGGCACCCCATGGCAGGCCGAGGGGCAACTGTCACTCGGTCAGGGCAGTTTTGATCTGTGGGCACAGACCATTAATCCGCTGGCCTTGCTCGGCAAAGGTACACTCGGGCTGACGGTGACAGCTGAAAAGCTGATGTTTGCCGGTGCTCCGCTGGAAGACGTTAATGCCAGTGTGCAGCTCACCGCGGGCGGTCAGCTCTCGCTGACGCAGGCCACGGCGCGCTGGCATGATGGAACGGCGACGGTGAATGGCCAATTATCATTGCTACCAACGCTTAGCCTTAAAGGGCAGCTGGATCTGCGTGAGACCAATATGGCGTGGATGGGTGGTGATCGCTTCGGTCTTGATGGGGTGATGGACTTTTCCCTGCGGGCGGACGGGCAGGGGCGTGACTGGGCCGACCTCATTCACAATCTGGCCGGTGATGGCGAGGTGACCATTGATAGCGGCACCCTCAAGGGGCTGGATCTGGCCGCCCTGACCGAAGCCTTGCTCGATAAGCGCAGCAACGCTGACCTCAATACATTGCTGGCGCGTGGCGGTAACAGTGCCCTGTCCAGCTTTGGGGGTGACTTCAATATAGAAGAAGGCGTCGTGCGCGCGCCGCAGCTGCGGTTGCGTACGCCAGCCGCCAGTGCTGATGTCAGCGCGGATCTTGATTTGTCCGGCCCGCGTCTGGACGCTAGCGCCAAGATCTCGCTGCGCGAGCTTAATGGGGCGCCGCCGCTGGGCCTGCATCTGTCCGGCCCGCTTGATCGTCTCACGCCGTCATTTGATAGCGCCGCCCTGACCGCCCAGCTCAACCCGCCGCCAGAGGCAGCCAAGTCAGAGGGCCAGAATGGCAAGCCGCCCCCTGCTGCTGATGCGGCTGAGGGTGCCAAGGTTCAGGCCTTGGGGAATGCAGCGAGCGATAAGCCAGAAACGGCTACTGATAACAGCGCTACGGATACCGGCGAGTTAAAGCCGCCGGAGTTGCCTTCGCCGCCCTCGCTGGATGAACCGGCGGCAGAACCCATCGCCGGGCCGGATGGTGCGCCACTTGCCAGTCCGGATGATCTGGCCGCTGCGCCGCAGAATGTGCGCACGCGTACCAATTCAGCCAGCGCTCCAGCCGCCACAAGCACACCGCGCCGCCCCAATCGGGCCGCTACCGCCACCAATCGTAACACAACAACTGGGAGTGCCGCTGCTAGCAGCGGGGCGCCAGCACGGGCGGCAACTGGGGGCAATACGGCAACAGGCGGGTTAGCGGCGCCGCCGTCCATTCAAGAGTTGCTCGATGCCATGCCCGCCCTGCAAGGGGCAGCCAGTGCTGCCGTTAATGGCGGTGCCGTTACGGGGACACCGCGCAGTGGCAATTCTGCGGTGCCCACCCCGGTCGATGATGCGCTGCCGGGCCTACAGGTACAAACGCCGGGTAGTCCGCCCCTGGTTGCAGCTGCGCCTGCTGCCGCAACTCCCCGCCGGTCAGCTGCAGCAAAGCCAGATGCAGCCAAACCAGCAGCGGCCACGTCCGCGCTGCCGGATATCAATTTCACGCCGGTCGAGACTATATCCACGCCCAAGCTGACGGCGGCGCCAGCTGCCCCTACCGGTCTGGCGCCTGAGTTTGAGGGCGAGAAGCCGCGCGCCACCCGCGATAGCGCCGATCCTGCGCCGGGAGTTGATGTGGTCGTACCCGGTGATGATGGTCAGCCCGCCGCCAGTGTGGATGACCTGATGAACCGCGTGCAATAAGCCGCGCCAGCAGCTCACCAACCAAACAAAAAGGCCCGGCTGTTGACCGGGCCTTTTATATGAGAGCATCTCGGCTCAGATCTTTTTCTTCGCTACCTTCTTGGCAGCTTTAGGGGCAGCCTTGGGTGCGGGCTTCTTGGCGGCGGGCTTGGCCACCTTCTTTACCGGCTTTTTAGCCACAGGCTTGGCCGCAGCTTTTTTGGCAACCGGCTTTTTAGCTGCAGGTTTGGCGCTGGCCTTCTTGGCCACCGGCTTGGCAGCTGCTTTGGCCGGGGCTTTGGCAGCTGCCTTAGCGGGCACCGGCTTGCTGGCCTTGGCGGCCTTCACCGGTTCTGCCTTGGCGGGGGCGGCTTCGACCGGCTCGGCTTTCACCGGCTTGGCGGCAACAACCTTGGCAGGTTTAGCGACCTTGAGCGGTTTGGGCGGCTCGGGCGGTGGCGGTGGGGTTTCGCCCGGCAGCAGCTGGCCCATATGCAGGCACTCAACAAACTTCAGCACTTCTTCGGCATGACCTTCAACCTTTACGCGCGGCCAGATATGGCGAATGGTGCCATGACGGTCGATCAGGAAGGTGGTGCGCTCAATGCCCATATATTTAGTGCCGTAATTGTTCTTCTGCACCCAGACGCCGTAGGTTTCGCAGGTGTTGGACTGCTCGTCCGACGCCAGATGGAACTTGATGCCGTATTTTTTGGCAAAAGCGGCATGGCTTTCTACGCTATCCTTGGATATGCCAATGACAGCTGCATCAAAATTGCCAAAAGCGGGAATGGCCTTCATGAAATCGCAGGCTTCGGTGGTGCAGCCCGGGGTGTCGTCCTTGGGGTAGAAATACAGGACAACGGGCTTGCCCCGCATATTAGACAGCGACACGCTTCCGAACGTTGCCAGCGGCAAGGTAAAATCGGGAGCGGGCATTCCGGGTCTCAAGTCGGTCATCAGCGGCATCCTTACGAATGGTTAGAATAAAAAGTCCAGAGCAGGAATCCTTGCCCAAGGCGTGCTGTCAAGCTTATCGCACGAGTCGGCGGCCTAAGACTCGGATTTTGTTATCAAACTGTGGGATAAATAACCAAAATTACTTGCGATTTTAGTCATCTGACCGCACATTGGGCCGCAGGCGGAGGTGGCTCCGTCTCCTGATTCTCCCCGCAAGGCGCGATGATTCTCTGGCTGCAGCGTACGCTTGTTTTTCTGCTCGAACTGCTCGGCGCCGCCTTGGCGACCGTTTTAGTGGTCATGACCTTGCTGGCCTGGCGCCTGTCGGAAGGGCCCATGCGGCTTGAAAATCTGGAGCCGTATCTGGTGGCGGGCCTCTCGCAGATGGCGCAGCCCTATAAAATCAGCATCGACCAGACCGCCATGGTCTGGGGATCTGACCGCACCGCGCTGGGGCTGCGCGCCAGTAATGTGCGCATTACAACGCCGGAAGGCACTTTGCTGGCCACCGTGCCGGAGATTGAGGTGGACCTGTCGGTTCCCGCGCTGCTGATTGGCCGGGCCGCGCCCAAGGTGGTGCGGCTGATCGGACCGCAGCTCCGGGTCATCCGTACCGAGGCTGGCGCCATCCAGATGGGCTTTTCCGATACGCTAACAGCGGCGCCTGCGCCCACGCCGTCAGGTGAGCCGGACTTGTTGCAGCGCTGGCTGGCGGCCCTTAGTGGCGAGCCAGATTCCGTCTCGATGATGGGCGCGCTGCGTGAGGTCGAGATTGAGCGCGCCAAACTGGCGGTGGATGACTACCAGTATCATGTGCGCTGGCTGGCGCCGCAGGCCAGCTTCTCGCTGATGCGCGACGGGCAGGATGTACGCGGTGACCTCAAGCTTGATGTGCTGACGGGTGATCAGCTCAGCCGCGTGACTGGCAGCCTGCGCTATGACCGCAGCGATGCGGCGCTGCTCGCCCAGCTTGATCTGGACTCGTTTAACCCCTCGCGCCTGGCTGACTGGTCGCCTGCCTTTGCCGACTTCACCCGCTTTAATGTACCGCTGCGCGGTCAGGTGCAGGTGCGCTGGATTAATCCGATTGGTGTAGCTCAGCTTAAATATGATCTGGCTGCCGGTAAGGGTGAGCTGGCCTTGCAGCCGGACCAGCCGCCCCTCAAGGTGGAATATGCCAAGTTGATCGGGGCGATTGACCGTCAGCAGCGCACGGCCGAAATCAGCGATCTGTATATTGATTTTGGTGGGCCCAAGATCAACGCGGTGGCCCGCGCCCGCCGAGAAGGCAATAATGTGCTGGTTGATGCGGATGCGCAAGTGCAGGCCATGCTCGCCAATGAGCTTGACCGCTATTGGCTGCCTTTCATTGCGCCGGGCGCGCGAGGCTGGGTGACCCGTAATATTCAGGACGGCAAGGTGCCATCAGCACAAGCCCGCGTGGCGCTAACGGTGCCGCTGGCTGACCCGGCTCATCCCAAGCTGACCTCACTGCAAGGCAATATGCGGCTGGAGGGGATGACGGTGCATTATTTCCGCCCGCTGCCGCCGGTGACCAATGCCCAGGGCGTCGCCAATTTTGATGCCAATGATTTTGATATTGAGATGAGCGGTGGCCGCTTGGGTAATCTCAAGGTGCCAAAGGCTAGTGTGCATCTGTTAGGCCTGAATGATGATGCCGACCGCGCGGATATTGAAGTGCTGGTGACCGGCTCGGTCGCCGATCAGCTCACGCTGCTAGATCATGAGCCGCTTGGGTACGCCAAGCGCCTGAGCATTGTGGCGGCGCAGGCGGTCGGGCAGGCCACCACGCGCGCGCGTTTCCAGTTTCCGTTGCTGCATGATCTGCCCATCGGCATGGTTGCCATTTCAGCTGCAGCCAATATGGAAAATGTGGGCCTGCCCAAGCTGGTCGCCGGGCAGGATCTGAGCAAGGGGCAGCTGGCGCTTACACTTGATGGCGGCGGTATGAAGATCGGTGGCACCGGTCAGGTGGGCCCGGCCAACGCCAGCTTCAACTGGACAGAATCTTTTGTGGCTGATGTCTCCCCCGCCAGTGAAATTACCTTCAACGGCTTGATGGACGAAGCCGGGCGTCAGGCCTTTCATGTCAGCTGGCCGGATGTGGTGGGCGGGCAGGTGGCGGTAGATGGCCGCTACAGCAAAGATCGCGGCCAACCCGCCACGCTGGAAGCCGCGCTTGATTTCAGCAAGGCAAGCCTGGCCCTGCCGTGGTTCGCCTGGTCTAAGCCGGTGGGGACAGCGGCCAAGGGTAATGTTGTTGTCAGCATTAACCGCAACGAAGTGCAGGCCGTGCGCAGCTTTGCCATGGACGGCAGCGGTGCCAAGGTACGCGGCCGGGTTGATTTTGTCAGCGGCAGCCAGTGGCAGCGTGTGGTGCTGGACCAGCTCAATGCGCCCGGCTCGGACGTGAAGGGCGAGATCGTTAATAAAGGTGAGGCCGGGCTTGGCATGACCTTGCGTGGCACCAATGTCGATATCCGCGGTATATATGAGGATGCTGCCACCGCTACGCCGCCGCCCGTCTTAACGGCTGAGCAGCAGGCCGCAGCCAAGAATGCTGATCTGTTGCCGCTGGATATCAACTTTGATTTTCGCCGGGTGGTCACCGGTGAGGGGCGCGCCTTGCATGACGCCAAAGGCGTACTGGCGCGCAATCAGCGTGGCTGGACCCGTCTGGATATTGATGGCCGCCTGAATGGCAGCACTCCCGCCCGCGTGCATCTTTCGCCCACACCGACTGGTCGCAGCCTGAACATTGAAACACAGGATGCGGGTGCGCTGCTCAACGTCTTGCGCCTGAGCGAGAGTGTGCGTGGCGGCGTGCTGAGCGTCACCGGTCAGGGTAAGGATATGCAGCCGGTCGATGCCACGGTGGATATGCGTAATTTCAGTTATCTCAACGCCGAGACCCTCAAGAAGATTGCGCAGGCGACCGAGCCCAAGGGCGCCGAGGCGCTGGCGCGTGATAACGGCATTAGCTTCTCCCGCCTGAAGGCGCGGATGATCTATGCGCAGGACCGGGTCGAGGTGAAGGATGGCCGCATGTCCGGCAGCTCCATGGGCTTGACCTTACAGGGCAATCTCAATCTGCGCGCGGGTGAGGTGGAGCTGGGCGGGACCTTCGTGCCGCTTTATGGCCTTAATTCAGCTGTGAGTGGTATTCCGGTGATCGGCTGGTTGTTAACCGGCGGCGAGGGGCGTGGGGTGGTGGCGGCCACTTATTCAGTCAAGGGTCCCTTGAAAGATCCGTCGATCAGCGTAAATCCCCTGTCGATGCTGGTGCCCGGTTTCCTGCGCGAACTGTTCTTTGTCGACAGTAACTAGTGCATGAGTTAAGGTGCAGCGACCCCTTAACTTAAAGGAGCCGCGATGTTTGCTGGTGAAATTGGCTATCCGCCCGAAGTTCTGATTACTTTTATCGTTGTCATTTTTGGTGCGCTGGCCATCGACCTGTTTGCCCATCGTAAGGATGAGCCGGTGACGCTGGGCAATGCCCTGCTGTGGTCATTCATCTGGATTGCGCTGGCCTTGGGCTTCTACGGCTTCCTGTGGTGGGACAAGGGCTATGACACCGCCGCGCTGTTCCTGACCGGCTATGCGCTGGAAAAGGTATTGTCGGTTGATAACCTCATGGTGTTTGTTGCCATTTTCACCGCATTCTCCATTCCCGAAAATTATCGCCACCGTGCGCTGCTGTTCGGGGTCATTGGTGCCATTGTTTTCCGCCTCATCTTTGTGGCGGCGGGTTCTGGCCTCTATGCGCTGGGCCCGTGGGTTGAGTTTGTCTTTGCCATTGTTATTGCCTGGACGGCCGTGCAGATGCTCCGTCAGGACGGCAATGACGAAGAGGTGGAGGATTATTCCAGCCACTTCTCCGTGCGTTGGTGCAACAAGCTGTTTCCAGTCTGGCCCAAGCTGCATGGGCACGACTTCTTCATCAGCGGCAAGCAGGTCGATAATCTGCTGGCGCAGAGCGAGCATGCCGAGCTGGCCAGCACGGTTCAGCGCGGCAAGGGCTGGTATGCCACGCCGCTGTTCATCTGCCTTGTGGTTATCAATGTGGCGGACGTCATGTTCTCGTTCGACAGCGTGCCGGCCGTGATCGCCGTCACCAAGGACCCCTTGCTGGTCTATAGCGCCATGATCTTCGCTATTCTGGGTCTGCGTCAGCTGTATTTTGTGCTGGAAGCGCTGGAGCAGTTCCTGGCCTATCTGCCCAAGGCGGTCATTGCCCTGCTGTTCTTCATCGCCTTCAAGATCGGCCTGTCGGCAGCCGTGCATGTCTTCCATCTGGATGAAAGCTGGAAGATCGAGCCGAGCACCAGCCTGTATATCGTGCTGGGTGTGCTGGCTATCGGAATTGTGGCCTCGCTGCTGTTTCCGCCCAAGAAGGAAGCGGATCACGCCTAACTGGTCGCCTGTCTGTTAACCTTATCCCCTGTTGCATCGCGGGCCTGTCCGGTTAGGATGGTCAGCAAAACAACAGGGGGCGGGGTTTGACGGGGCAGGGTTTGAAGGGTGCATCTTTAGTGCAGCGCTGGCGTCAGTTGGCCCATTACTTTTTTGTGCATCGGCGTGGGATCACCTATAGCGCGTTGGTGAGTGTGCCGCTTGTGCTGCTTCCTGCTTCTGAGGGCTATGGCACGCGGGAGGAGCCGCCGGTGCGTGGCTCTACTCCAGCTCAGTTGCAGCAGGCACGGGATCAGGCATTTATCGGCTCTTTTCCCAAACTGGAAAAATTCTGGACGGCTGAAATCAGCACATATTGGCCGCATTGGCTATCGCGTACGCTTTTTCTGCCCGGCGATGCCCCGCGTGGGTTGAGCTGGCCTGACTTCTCCCGCGTTTATTTAAATGCCGTGTCGGGCGTTGGCCCTGTAGATCTGGAAGTGGCGCGCTTGCGCTTTGAACTGGCGCAGGCCCGTAATCAGGATCAGGCAGGCGTAACCATCAACCTGCAGCCGCGTGACGCGGTGCCGCTGGTGCTGGTGGCACTGCCCATGGCAAGTTGCCCGTCATGTGAATTGCCAGTCCAGCCCGCCACGCCAGAAACCTGCCGCCCCATTCATCCAGATAGTGCCTTTATGCAAGGGTTGGAGCGGCTGCGCCTCATGTATCATGAGCAGGCGCATTGGCTGCGTATGCAGCGCGGCGATTATGTGGGGGACACCCAGCAGGAGCGTCACCGTGAAGAGGTGATCGCCGAGATCTATGGCGATGCCCGTCTGCTATAGAGTTACGGGCCGCAGGCCTATGGTTTGGCGGCGCGCTCCATGCAGCGTGAGCCGGTGAGCAGCGAAAACTCACATCTCTATCTCGCTTATGCCGGGCGGCAGAAGTTGCTGAACTGGTATAATGCCAATCCGGCTGCGTTTGCCCGGCTACACCCCGATCAGGTTATGGATCAGGTGGCCACGCTGGTGGAGCCAACCTTGCTGTCTGAAGAACAGTTGGAGCAGCTGGCGGCATTTGCTCAGCAAACGCCATTTGTGGCCTTGGGGGCCAAGCGCCGTCTGGCTCTGCTAGCCCGGCAGGGCATGCCCCGGTCAGGTACATCGCCGCGCCGGGTGGTGGATGAGAAGGGCTGCCGCTGGGATTATTCCGGCCTGCTGCGTCAGCTTGACCGTGAGCTGGTGGGTCGCATGCCATTGCCCGGGGCGCGGCTGGTGGATATTGTGCAGCAGAATTTCCTGCGGCCATCGGCGTTACAGGGGGCAGGGCCGTTTTCCCTTAACCGGGATGATCCGGCGCAAGTGCAGGCCTTGATTGCCTTTAATAACCAGATGCGGCCGGCGGCATGCCCGGCATTGACGGATGCTGATGTGCACAAGGCTGATCTGTGGTTGCCCATTCCCATTCGTGTCAGCAAGGCGGTGACAGCACCGGCAGCCAAGCCGCAACAACGGCAAACTAAGCGGCCACCTCAAGCTATGTGCATGCGTTAAAAGCTTAAGCTGCCTTTACGCGCACAATGCTCTTCTGGCCTTTGCTGAGTTTGAGCTCACCATTCTTGAACAGCGGTGCAGCGATGACCAGCTGCGGGTCAGCCACCTTCTCATCATTGATGCGGATGCCGCCACCTTGAATCAGCTTGCGGGCATCGCCGCGTGAGCTGGCAAAGCCGGCGGAAATCACCAGATCAATAATCCCCATTGTGCCCATTTGGGCGCTCTCAAGCGCCAGCACCGGCAGATCAGCGCCGAGGGCACCTTTCTCAAAGGTTTCCTGGGCGGTTTTGGCGGCAGCTTCTGCCGCCGCGCGGCCATGCACCAGTGCAGTGACCTCGGTTGCCAGAATCTTTTTGGCGTTGTTGATCTCGCGGTCCTGCAACGCTTCCAGACGCCTGACCTCATCGATCGGTAGTTCGGTAAACAGGCGCAGCCAGCGGCCAATATCGCCGTCTTCGCAATTGCGCCAATATTGCCAGAAATCATAAGGCGTTTTCTTCTCGCCATTGAGCCAGACCGCATTACCAGCGGACTTACCCATCTTTACCCCGGCGCTGGTGGTCAGCAGCGGCTGCACTACGCCAAACAGCTCAAAGCCGTATTTGCGGCGGCCCAGTTCAACACCTTGAATCATGTTGCCCCACTGGTCCATACCCGAGATCTGCAGGCTGCAATTATAGCGCTTCTTCAGCTCAACAAAGTCGTAGCCCTGCATGATCATGTAATTGAACTCAAGGAAGGTCATGGGCTGTTCGCGCTCAAGCCGCAGCTTGACGGATTCCATGGTCAGCATGCGGTTGATGGTGAAGTGCGCACCCACTTCCTGCAGCATTTCAATATAGCCGATGCCGCCCAGCCAGTCGTAATTATCGACCAGAATGGCGCCGGTCGCGCTATCATCGAAGCGCAGGAACTTGCTGATGTCCTGCTTGAGCCCGGCCAGATTATGCGCCAGCTGATCATCCGTCAGCATCGGGCGGGAGGTATCGCGGAAGGAGGGATCGCCAATACGGCCGGTCGCCCCGCCGACCAGGGCAATCGGGCGGTGGCCACATTGCTGCAGGCGGCGCAGCAGCATCAATTGCGCCATATGGCCCACATGCAGGCTGTCGGCTGTGGGGTCAAAGCCGCAATAACCGGTGATTACACCTTTGGCCAGTTCCTTCTTCAGGCCCTCTTCGTCCGTGCAGGTGGGGGCATGGCCGCGCTCGGCCAGAAAGTGCAGCAGGTCAGAAGGGGCGTGGGTCATGGTGGATGTCCTCGTCAATGATGCGCGGTTTTAGCCCATAACCACAATTTTTTGAAGGTTTTTTGCGTACCTGCACTTTGGGATGGTTAAAATAAGCATTATCTATCAATAAGATGCATGAAAGTCCGGGCAATTTAAGCCGATCTCAACCATATCCCACCACAATCAGTTTTAGAACAGGGATAAGGGGATTTGGGATGAACGGATTAAACAAGGTATTTGCGCAGACGGCGGCCCGTTCTGGCGATGCGGTTGAATATAGCGGCGATGTTGTGGCGTTTGCGCCGCCCGCTGCCCCCAGCTTGTACCAGAATCTATTTGAGGCCGTGGCAGAGATGCGCAGCTATTGGCAGGAGCGCAGCTACAGCAAAGGCCTGAAGGCCGCGCGCGGCGGTGTTGATTCAGTCGTTGCCTATCTGTTGCATGGTGGCCGCTTTGATAGTGCCCGTGATCAGGATGGGCTGGATTCCGGCTACTGGCTCGCGCGTTTGTGTGTGCCGTATGATTTTATGGCGCATGGCGCTGTAGCGCAGTCCGGCCCGGTGCAGGATGTGCGCATGGTGCGTTATTATAACCAGCATGTGGATGGCCGCGCTGCCTTTGTTGCCGCGCTTGAAGCCGGGCTGACCTTCTCGCAATGCCGCGATGATGAAGGGCATGATGCTGGTTTTTACATTGCCCGCAGTGGCGATGTTGAGTTGATCGATTTGTTCGAGCGTGCCGGTGGCCAGTTCCGTCAGCGTGAGTTGGCGGTACTTGGCCGTGTTCAAGATCGCCGTGTTGCGTGAGGAGTGAACGATGAGTTCTAAAACTAAACCCGGCCCGACGGGGGATTTCAACCACAAAGGCCATCGCGCGCCTGACCTGCAAACAACGGCAGAATATTCAATTGCGCCGGGCTGCATTCAGGAGCTGATGCCCGCTTTGTTAATGGCAGGGGCAACCCCGCATGCGGTAGCGCAGCTGACTGATATGGCTGGTGCCTTGAGCGAACCCAGTAAGGCCGATCTGCGCAGCCTGAAAGCGGCTGAACAGAAATTGGGGGGTGATGTGCACAGGGAGTGCAAAACCCAGCTGAGAGAAACGGTCAAATTCCATTCAACTCCGCCACAGCGTATTCCCTAAGGAGGAAATCATGGCAAAAGCAAAGCGTCCGACAGAAAGTTTCAAGGGTGGTCACAAGGCTGGCCACAAGATGGCGACCGTGAAGGCGGCGCCGGTCAAGGCCAAGGGTTTGACGCGCGGCTGAGTTTTTTAGCTGTCGCTTAAAAAGGAAAGCGCGCTGGTGGTGGGCCAGCGCGCTTTTTCTTTGGGTTAGATGAACGTGATTAAACCGAGATGCGGGCGTTCATGTCCGCCGGGCTCAGTTCGCGTGCGATGTAATCCTCAATCAGGGCGTCCAGATCAGCCTGCTCATTGGCGAAGAAATGGCCAGCATTGGGCACCAGCTGATAATCAACCGTGATGTCCTTCTGCAGCTTGAGCTTGTCAACCAGACGGTTAACGGCCGGCATGGGCACCACATTGTCCTTCTCGCCGTGAATGATCACACCGGAGGACGGGCACGGCGCCAGGAAGTTGAAGTCATACTGGTGCGCGGGCGGGGAGATAGCGATGAAACGGTCAATTTCCGGGCGGCGCATCAGCAGCTGCATGGCCACATACGCACCGTAGGAGAAACCGCCCGTCCACACTTCGCGGGCATTGGGGTTCATGCCCTGCAGCCAGTCGAGCGCCGAAGCGGCATCGGCCAGCTCGCCTTCACCGCCGCTCCAGCTGCCCTGTGATTCACCAACGCCCCGGAAGTTGAAGCGCAGCACCGAGAACCCGGCGCGGGTGAATGCATGAAACAGCGAATAGACCAGACGGTTGTTCATCGTACCGCCATGAGCCGGGTGTGGCTGCAGGCAGATGGCGATGGGAGCGCGGGGATCGCGCGAATGATTGTAGCGACCTTCAAGACGACCAGCGGGACCGGGAATAATGACCTTCGGCATGAACTTCCTCTGTAACCAGCGTGGACATTAGGCTGACAGAACGCCGCCCAATGTGAAGCGGGGGATTACACGGAAGGCTTTCCCGCACGCGTCGGTGAGGTTATACCATGAGTGCTATGGTGACTTTCAAGCGTCTTGATGATTTCATCGCAACTATTCGTGCCCGTGATCCGGCTGCGCGCAGCTGGCTTGAGGTTTTGCTGTGCTATCCGGGGCTTAAAGCAATTGCCTGTCACCGAGTCGCACATTGGTTGTGGTCAAAAAACCAGCATATTGCAGCGCGATGCGTCTCTGGCCTCGGACGTTTTATGACCGGGATCGAGATTCATCCGGCGGCGCGAATCGGCCATCACCTCTTTATCGATCATGGCATGGGTGTGGTGATTGGTGAGACCGCAACGATAGGGAATAACGTCACGCTCTATCATGGTGTGACGTTGGGTGGGGCGTCACTGCAGGGCGGTAAGCGCCATCCCGATATTGAGGATGATGTCGTGATTGGCGCTGGCGCTAAAGTGTTAGGGCCCATCCGGATCGGGCCGGGCGCGCGCGTGGGGGCCAATGCGGTGGTGCTGCATGATGTGGCTGCCGGTGTGACCGTGGTGGGTATCCCGGCGCATCCGGTCGGCCATGAGGCCGCCGCCTATATGACCTATGGCATGCCGGAGAATTGCCCGGACAATAATGCCGACAGCTTGCAGCAGGAAATCGCCCAGCTGCGTGACGAGCTCAAACAGCTGGGCGCGCAGGTGAGTGCGCGCGCCAACCGTTTCAGTCAGGAACCGTAATCACCGTATCATTGCGGCTTGAACAGATTACGCGCGCCCTCTTTGAGTCTATTACCCATCTCTTGCAGCTTGGGATCAAGTTCTTGGCTGACCCGCGTCGCCGCATCTTTGCCCGCGCCCAGCAACTTGCCCATGCCATCTTCCAGCGAGCTGAAATTGACGTTCAGGCCGCCATCCTGAGCGGCGGGCTTGTTGTCCTTGGCACCGGGCAGGTTGTTGATGAAGGTGCCCAGCGGGTCCGGATCAGCCTTGGGAGCGCCACCAGTTGCAAAGCGGCTTTGGACCGGCTGGCCGGAGCCATCAAGCAATACGCTACCATCGCCCGTGCGCCAGACCTGCTCCTGTTTGGCTGCTGCTGGTTGCTGGGTTTGGGCCTGGGCCTGCGGGGTAGCGGGTGCTGCTTCTTTGGCAGCCGGACGGGCCAGCTTGTCAAAGTTGCCGGTTAGATTGTCAAAGGTGGCAATCGCGCGGATCGAGTCCTTATCCATCACGCCATTGGCGCCCTTGGGGCCGAGGTGGCCGCCAGCTTCTTCGGCCATCTTCTGCATCTGCGTAATGGTGGCCTTGTCAATTTTGCCAGTGGCCTTCAGGCCATGATTTTCCTGAAAGCTCTTGAGGGCAACTGTCAGATCCTTGTCCTTGATGCCGTCCACACCTTCAATCAGGAAGTGGTAATTGCCTGCCGGTTTGCCGCCTTCGCGCGCATTCTTTTCGCCGAGCGCAATCAGGAAGCGCTCGGTTGCCGCGACCACCGGGTCAAATTTCGGGCCGGCGTGACGCGGAGCCGCCGGCGCTGCGGCAGCAGCAACCGGGGCCGCCTCACCGGGGGGCGGGCCGGGCGGATAGCGCATCGACTTATCCGGCGTTACATCAGCCGGTTTGGGTTTGGCGGGGGCGGTGGCCGACGCAGCGCTGGCCGCCGGGGCTGCGGCTTTGGGCTTTTCAGCTTCGGGCGGCGGGCCGGGCGGGTAGCGCATGGATTTACCAGCAGCAATCTGGTCAGATTCCAGCTGGGCGGCTTTGGCCTTTGCATCGGCGTCAGCTTTAGCCTTTGCCGCTGCATCGGCCTTGGCTTTGGCTTCTGCCTCGGCGCGCTGGGTCAGCGTGGTGTTCAGGGCCTTGAGGTCGTCACGTGTGGCGCCATCACCCTTGATGGTTTCAAATACCAGCGTGGTGCGGGCGCTATTGCGTACATACAGGCGATCATAGCCCGGATTCTTGTCGTAGGTCTGCAGCACCTTCTCAGCATATTGGGCTGCATCATCCTTGTTCAGGCCATTAAAACCGTTATTGGCGCTAGCCACTTGCCCGCCCGGTTTGGACAGTTCAATCGCCGAACCGGGATGGGCCTGCATATGTTCGGCCAGCTTTTGAGCCAGCACACTGGGCTTGCCGCTGATCTTGGGTTCGCGGGCAACGGTGCCGGGATTATCTTGTGTGGCCGCCTTCATCTCATTGCCGCCGGCAGCCGGTTTACTGGCCGGTTTGTTCTCTGGGGTCGAGGCAGCTCCCATGGCCTTGAGCGCTTGCAGGCTATCTTCCAGTGAGGGGCGTTTGGGCGTATCGGCCATGGTTAAATCCTTTGGGCTGAGAATTTCAATTTCCACCAGCCTAAGGAAAATCAGCTAAAAAATCCTGAAAATGCTATAAAACTATTGTAATCCCAATGGGTTAGATCGTATGTTGCGGCATGTCGCTTTATCTGGATTATAACGCTACAGCTCCCTTGCGCCCGGTTGCGCTGGCCGCGTTTGAGCAGGCCTATGCACACACCGGCAATGCGTCCTCTGTTCATGCCGCCGGGCGGCAGGCCCGCGCATTGGTGGAAGATGGGCGCCAGCGTATTGCGCGTGCGGCGGGGTTTAGCCCGGCTGAGTTGATCTTCACCAGCGGCGGCACGGAGAGCAATCATCTGGCGCTGACCGGCTTGAAGGTGGCAGCGCGGCTGACCTCCAGCATTGAGCATGAGAGCGTCCTTAAAAACAGCGAGCAGGCGCAGCGCCTGCCTGTGACGGCGGATGGTCTGGTTGATCTGACCGCCGCGCGCGCCCTGATTGCGGCAGCAAAGCGCCCGGCTTTGGTATCGGTCATGTGGGTCAATAATGAGACTGGCGTTATCCAGCCCATTGCCCGGTTGCTTGAGATATGCCGTGAATATGGGGCTTATCTGCATGTTGATGCGGTGCAGGCCTTGGGCCGGGTAGCGCTTGATGTGCCGGTGGATCTGCTCACCCTGAGTGCGCATAAGGTAGGCGGTCCGCTGGGGGTAGGGGCGTTGCTGGTGCGTGCGCCGCTGGATGTCGAGCCGCTCTTGTGTGGCGGTGGGCAGGAGCGTGGCCGCCGCGCCGGGACCGAGAATGTGCCTGCCATTCATGCTTTTGCTGCGGCGGTAGAGGCTGCGCTGGCTGATCTGCCAGAGTTACAGCGCCGCGCCGCGTGGCGTGATGCGTTTGAGCAGCGCCTGCTGCAGGTACCGGGTACTGTCATTATCGGGCAGGCGGCGCCGCGCGTGGCAAATACCAGCTGCTTTGCGCTGCCCGGTTTTAAAAGCGAGTTGCAGCTCATGCAGCTGGATTTGAAGGGCGTGGCCGTGAGCTCTGGCTCGGCCTGCTCGTCCGGCAAGGTCACGCGCTCGCATGTGCTGACCGCCATGGGCTTGCCTGCCGATGTATGTAATAGCGTTCTGCGCGTGAGTTTTGGCTGGAAAACTGCCGAATTCGAGCTTATTTCATGTGCAGAAATCTGGACAGAATTAGCCAATTCTGTTATAAGAAAAGCCTCAGGTGCTTAAGCACTGACCATAACAAGCGCAATTTCTACCGTACAGGTAATATTATTGCGCACGGCAGAACGGAATTCTCAACATGAACCGGATTGAAGGCAACGTCACCGAGCTGGCTCCCCGTTCATTGGCGGGCACCATTGTCAGCGCCACCGCCCCGTGCTGGATGTGCCAGACCAGCCTGTCGGCGCGCACCGCTTTTTGCCATGAATGTGGCACCATTCAAGCCAGCCGTGGGGTGGATCATTTCACCCGCTTTGGCCTTGATCGCCGCTTTGATCTGGATCGTGACCAGCTGTCGGGCCGCTATGAGGCTTTCAAGCGCGTGTTCCTGGCCGAGCGGATTGGCGGTAAGGGCCCGCGTCAAAAGCAGCTGGCCAGCGATCATCTGAGCGCGGTTGAAGAAGCGCATACCATCTTACGCGATCCGGTGCGCCGGGCTGAATATCTGCTGACCTTAATGGATGAATCAAGCGTGGCGCATGCCCAGCTGGCCGTCGAGGCTGAAATGGCGGAACTGCGCGGCGAGCTTGAAAATGCGGCAGATGCGGTGGCGATTGACCGGGTGGCGCACAAGGCCCGCCATGGCGTGGAAGTGTGCATTCGTGACCTGTCGGGCGCGTTTCGCCAGCAGGCGTTTAGCGATGTTGCGATTATCCTTGCACGTTTGGCCCAGCTTGAGGATATTGCCGCTACCGCGCGGGCACGCCGGGGCGACCTGTAAACGCTCCTGCCCGTCCGGGTTGGAGAGTTGAAAAAATGCCGAAGATTACCTTTATCGAGCGTGATGGCAACCGTAAGACCGTCGAGGCGCCGGTTGGCCTGTCCCTGCTGGAAGTTGCCCATAAGAACGACGTGGATCTGGAAGGCGCCTGCGAAGGTTCGCTGGCCTGCTCCACCTGCCATCTGGTGATTGATTCCCAGTGGTACGATGCGCTGCCGCAGGCCACCGCCGATGAAGAAGACATGCTGGATCTGGCCTTTGGCCTGACCAAGACCTCGCGTCTGGGCTGCCAGATCATCGTCAGCGACGAGATGGACGGTCTGATCGTCTCGCTGCCCACAGCGGGCCGCAAGTAATAACGTCAGCCGGACTATTTTCCGCTTGCGCTGGGATGGGGCAGTTTTCTAGGCTGCCCCATCTTTTTTGAACACGGCAGGCTCATGGCGGTCTATTTGTCTTTTAACGAGGTCAGCGCGGATGGTATCGCCGCCGAGCCCACCCTTGTCCGTGCCGACATGATCCGTTCGGTCAGCTCCGCTTATCATGCCATCAGCACACCCATTATCCTCAAGCCGGTATTTGCGTTTTCCTCCATTTCGGCCTGGCGCGAACCGCATGAAATGATTGCGGGCCTAAGTGAAGCACAGGCGGCCAAGGCCTTCATGCCCGGCCCGGCCGATGGTATTACGTTGGTGCGGCCCTTTAATAATGGTAATGATTCAAAGGTTTATCGCGGTGATGGCATCAGCGTGCCGGTACGGGAGCTGCGCTATAATTCGGTCAGCACGCTCGACCATCTGGCCCGGCTCAAACAGGCGCATCACCTGATTATTCCCTTGCACGAGGCATTGTCTTCCAAGGGTCGTTTCAGCTATCTATAGCCCATGACGCAAACTTTAAACTCTCTCGGCCTGCCCAAGCCGCCGTCGCAAACGCGTGTCGTCGTCGCCATGTCCGGCGGCGTGGATTCTGCCGTGACAGCTGCCCTGCTCAAGGAAGAGGGGTATGACGTCATCGGCATGACCTTGCAGCTCTATGATCATGGCAAGGCCATTGCCAAAAAAGGCGCGTGTTGCGCGGGGGCTGATATCCATGATGCGCGTACTGTTGCCGCCAAGGTGGGTATTCCGCACTATGTGCTGGATTTTGAGCAGAAGTTTAAAGACAGCGTCATGCAGCCTTTTGCCGATGCCTATGCCGCTGGTGAAACCCCCATTCCCTGCGTGCTGTGTAATCAGACCGTGAAGTTTACCGACATGCTGCAGGTGGCGCGTGAGCTCGGGGCCGATTGTCTGGCTACCGGCCATTATGTGCGCCGTGTTGACGGGCCAGAGGGCGCCGAGCTGCATATGGCGACCGACCCCAGCCGTGACCAAAGCTATTTTCTGTTCACCACCACGCAGGAGCAGCTGGACTTTGTGCGTTTCCCGCTGGGCACGCTGCGCGATAAAAGCGTCACCCGTGAGCATGCGCAGCGCCTCGGTCTGATTGTGGCCAGCAAGCCGGACAGTCAGGACATCTGCTTTGTGCCCGGCGGCAAATATGCCGACGTGGTTTCCCGTTTGCGTCCCGGTGTGCTGGAAGCGGGGGATATTGTGCATGTCGATGGCCGCGTGCTGGCCCGCCATGACGGCATCATCAATTATACCGTGGGGCAGCGTAAAGGCATCGGCATTGGCGGCCGCAAGGGTGAGCCGGAAGAGCCGCTCTATGTTGTGCGGCTGGATGCAGCCAAGCATCAGGTCATTGTCGGGCCGCGCGCGGCGCTGGGCGAGGCGGTGGTAGAGCTGCATAGCGTTAATTGGTTGCCGCGTGACCGCAGCCCGCGTGAGGTCATGGTCAAGTTGCGTTCTGCCATGCCGGCTGTGCCAGCTGAAGTTGAGCTGCTGGAGAATAACCGTGCGCGCCTGACGTTACGGACGGCGCAATTTGGCGTGGCGCCGGGTCAGGCAGCGGTCATGTATGATGGCGAGCGCCTGCTCGGTGGCGGCTATATCAGTTCACGCAAAGTTAAGCAGGACGCGGCATAATTACGGTATGAGTACAGTGCCGTTTTTCAAAGCCGGTGATTACCAGATATGGATTGCCGGTCATCCCGCCTATCGCAATGAGGCGCGCGCCTTGTTCGAGAAACTAGCTGACGGACTGGCCGAGCGCACCGGTAATACCCGCTGGGCCGAGATCCGCGATATTGTAGCCGGCCGTCATCATGGGGCTGGGCGTTAATTACTTAAAAGGCGTAAGGTCAATAAAGTAAGTGCGGCCGCAATTGCGCCCGTTCTTCCAAAAGTCGTGGCTGCGCTCTGCCAATCCCTGTTCAGCCAGTGCTGACAGGCGCTGCATGGAGCGTTTGTTGTTATGCGCCACGCTGGCGCGGTAACGGCTATAGCCAAGCGCCGCTGCTGTGCGCAGTTTCAGCTCAAACAGAGGGGCGCCATAGCCTTGGCCGCGCGCGCTTGGGCGTAGCAGGTCAAGTCCTTGCGCCAGGGTCTTGTTGTGCTGGCCGTGCCAGATATGAAATTCACCAACCAGCTCTCCGTTAGTTGTACTCGCCAGCCAGCCGCGCTGGCACACGCGTCCATGCGGGCTGGTCTCAATCAGCTGGCGCGTTTCATGGCGGGCAAAGCTGGCCCGCTGCCGGACGATGCGCGCCAGCAGCCAGTCATTCTGGTAAAAGCGGTTGTTATAAAAGCTGCGCAGGCTTTCCGGGCAGCTCAGGGTGGAATATTCCGCATCCTCTTCGGCCATCATTGCTTTGGTCTGCTGCCAGAGCTGGTCGGCCTGCGCCCAGCCGCTGCGCCGTGCCAGCGCATTAAACGGTAGCGCCACCAGTCCGCCTGCCAAGATGGGCGTAATGCCCGGCTGCCCAGGTGAGGCTTGATGATTGAATTGCCCTAATGTCATGTTCCCCGCCATGTTCTCTTTTATGGCGGGACGCTAGCAGGGGGTGCGCTGCAATAACAATGGGCAAAAGCGTTAAAATCCGGCAGATTTGCCCGGAAATGCGGAAGCGGTTGACAGAAGGCGGCCAGACGCATTAAAACACCGGCCATTACTTCGGCGGCAGCGTAGCTCAGGGGTAGAGCAGGGGAATCATAATCCCTTGGTCGGGTGTTCAAATCACCCCGCTGCTACCAATAAAAAGGCCCCCGCTTGGGGGCTTTTTTATTGGTAATGTCGGGGCTATGAATGGCCACCTGTTCACCAAACGCTGCGGGGCAGCGTTTGGCGCGAAGACCGAAGGTCTGCAGTCTGGGCCCGCCCGGATAAAAACGCGCTTTGAGCGTGTTTTTACAAATAACCCCGCTGCTACCAAACAAAATGACCTCCGTAAGGAGGTTTTTTTATTGCGGTTAGACCGCGCTAATTTGTAATGCCCATCCTGAACACAAACGACAGAAAATACACGCCACCGGTACAGGCTGGGGTGCTGCTGTTCATCGGGAACGATGAATAATCGTAAGACGGGCCGCTGGCGGTGACATTGATATGCACATCGCATAAATCGGTAGTATCCCTGAAATTGGCGGTGATGTTGGTAATCAGGCGGCGGCAGACATGCTCGGGAATATTGCGCACCACAACTTCCAGCCGCTCATTATTACTGCCGCTGGCGCATACGCCCGCCGCCCCATTGGGCAGTTTCAGGCTCATGGTTCCGCCCTACGGATTATAAAAGCTGCCGTTCTGGATGAAATCTTTAGGGATCAGCCCCATGCTGATGGCCGTTGTTGTAATATCCTGACTGCTGCTATTGCTCCACATGCTGGCGGGGATATTGGCATTGGCGGCACTTGCCACCTGTAGAATGGCGCGGGCCGTATTGGTAATTTTGCGGCTATCGCTCATGCTGCTGGTAGCAATCCAGATGCCGCCAAGAACCAGGCCAATAACACCGAGCACAATAGCCGCTTCAATCAGGCTAAAGGCTGAGCGGTGCGTATGAGTTGTCATGATGCATCCTGTAGATATCAGCGATGGTACAGAACTTTGCGCTGTCGGTAAATTGCTGTTGGGCGAACAATTTTAGCGAATATAGAAAAACTGCAACGCGGTGCAGCCACCTGTCGGGGTGCATTGCGCCGTGGTTGGCATGGTGGGGAAAGTGGTAATGACATCGCAATTGGGCAGGTAGGAAACCCCCAGCTGCTGCCCGCTTTCGCCGCCATAGAGGGCGCTGGCCAGCTGCACGCAATTTTCTGGCTTCATGTCATAAAACGCGATGTTGATATAATCCGGGTGCCAGCCATTATCAGCACTGATGCCGCCATCAACCGCCGCGCCAAACGGGCTAATCAGCGCCGGGCCATAGACGACCGACCAGCCAGCCGAGTTGGCCAGCACCGACAGGTCAAGATAGCCGTGGCCTTGCTGATTGATCACATCTTGAAATGAGAACCCTTTAAACCTATTACGGATGTCATCAACCTGGCGCAGCATGGCGGTGGTAGTATTGTTCAGCCTCTGGCGCTCCATCACGCTGCTGGCCGCAATCCAGATTCCGCCAATTACCAAACCCACAACACCCAGCACAATGGCGGCTTCAATCAGGTTGAACCCTTTGTGGTGTGTGGAATGGGTGCGTGCCTGCATGGGGCTGCCGATCAGTAAAGTGTCTATATATTTAATATGCGCCTTGTTTAGCGGATGATCAAGCGGGGTGGCCTTGCGTCAGTAAGGTGCAATATGCAGCCACGGCTCTTGTTTCAGGCCGTTTATGGTTAATCGCTGCGCGTTATAACGGGTGGCTCTCAGCTGGCCGAAGCGGCAGGGCCATAAACCATAAAATAACTTGCGGTTAACCAATATAAACAGGCATAAGAGCAGCCATGCTGAGCATTACCAACCTGACCTGTCGCATCGCTGGCCGCACTCTGATTGAAGGGTCGAGCATCGGCATTAACGACGGCTGGAAGGTGGGCATTGTAGGCGCCAACGGCACCGGCAAGTCCACCCTGTTCAAGCTCATTTCGGGTGAGTTGCAGCCGGATAACGGGGTCATTACCCGCTCGGCCCGCCAGCGGCTGGGCATGGTGCGTCAGGACATGCCGGATACCGACCAGACCCTGGTTGAGCTGGTGCTGGCCGCCGATACCGAGCGCACCGAGCTGCTCACCGCCACCGAGACCGAGCAGGACGGCAACAAGCTGGCCGAGATCTATGCCCGTCTGGATGAAATTGACGCCTATGCCGCGCCGGCGCGCGCGGCCACCATTCTCTCCGGCCTTGGCTTTACCGAAGAGCAGGTCAACGGCCCGTATTCGGCCCTGTCGGGCGGTTGGCGTATGCGTGTGTCACTCGCCGCCGTGCTGTTCTTGCAGCCTGAATTGCTGCTGCTGGACGAACCGACCAACCACCTTGATCTTGAAGCCATCATCTGGCTTGAGCAATATCTGGCCAATTACCCGCACACACTGCTGGTGATCAGCCATGACCGCGAGCTGCTCAATGTCTGCGCCGATCATATCGTGCATCTGCAGGACCAGAAGCTGACCCTGTATAACGGCAATTACGATACGTTCGAGCGCACCCGCGCCGAAAAGCTCAATCAGCAGCAAAAGCTGCACGAAAAGCAGCAGGCTCAGCGCGCGCATATCCAGAAGTTTATCGACCGTTTCCGCGCCAAAGCCACCAAGGCCCGTCAGGCGCAAAGCCGTATCAAGATGCTGGAGAAGATGGATCTGGTCGATGCCGTCATGGCCGACCGCTCGGTGCGTTTTACCTTCCCTGACCCGCCCGAGATGCATCCGCCGCTCATCAGCATCAACAAGGCCAATATCGGCTATGGCAACAAGCCCATCCTGTTTCAGGTGCATGAGACGATTGATGCCGATGACCGCATCGCCCTGCTTGGCGCCAATGGTAACGGTAAGTCCACCCTGATGAAGCTGATCGCGGGCAAGCTCTCGCCCATGGCGGGCGAGCTGGTCAAGTCCGGCAAACTCAAGATTGGTTATTTTGCCCAGCATCAGGCTGACGAGCTTGATGTAACCGCCACGCCCTATCTGGCCATGCGCCGCCGCTGTGAAGAGCTGGGGCTGGAAACCAAGGAATCCGTCGTGCGCGGCCGTCTGGGCAGCTTTGGTTTTGGTGTGGATCTGGCCGATAACAAGATCAGTTCGCTCTCGGGTGGCGAGAAGGCGCGCTTGCTGTTTGCGCTCATCAGTGCGCAGGCCCCGCATATTCTGCTGCTCGACGAGCCGACCAACCATCTGGATATGGATGCGCGCTCGGCGCTGGTTGATGCCCTCAACGCCTATCAGGGCGCGGTTGTGATTGTCAGCCATGACCCCACCATGATCGAGCGTGTGGCTGACCGCCTGTGGCTGGTGCATGATGGTGGCGTGAAGGATTTTGATGGTGATATGGCGGATTACCGCAAATTCATCATCTCGCAGCGCCGTGCGAACCGCCGTGACGACAAGGGCGGTGGCCGTAGTGAAGAAAAGGCCGAAACCCGCCGCGCCAATGCCGATATTCGCAAGCAGCTGGCGCCCTTCGCGCAAGCGGTGAGCGATGCTGAGAAGGAAGTGACCCGCCTCACCGCCGAAAAGCACAAGCTGGAAGCGCTCATGGGTAGCCCCAGCTTTTATGATAATCCGCAGCAGGTGGCCAAGGTGCAGCTCAGCTATGGTCATACCGCCAAGCAGCTGACCTTGCAGGAACAGCGCTGGGTGGAAGCGGCCGAAGCTTATGAAGCCGCCAAGGCCGAGCTTACCGAAGCGGCTTGATTATTTCTTAGGATATCCCTGCTTGGGTACGTAATCGTGAGAGGGAACAGGTCCTTCAGGCGTTTCTTTCCATTGATCAGGGCAAGATTCAGTAATTGGCTCAATAAATGTGCTGCAGTTAGATTGCGTAATTTCGATATTTTTGCCATTCCGGCGCGACGGCTACACTGTCATTCCAGCGCAGCCTATGAGCGCGCCAAGACCGAGCAGAACGAAGCGGCTTGGTTTAATTGCCAGCGCAGGATGTTATGAGCTGCCATTCTCCCTTACTCTCCCGAAACTTATATATGGATTTTACTCTATCCAGCCGGTAGGGCCTGCCACTACTGTCATTCTTAATATCTAAAACGTAGCTAATGCCATCAGAGGATGTGTATTTAATCTGACGATCATGCAATCTGACATTTGGAAGATCAAAACGCACAGCTTGGCCTTGACCCAGTAGGCGCTCAATATCAATTACAAACAATTGAGGACATAAAACGCGCTCTGAAAACGTCCTGTTTTTTACTTCTGCTGTCAGCGCAAATTGGAGACTTTCTGCATCTCTACTTTTCTGCCATCGCTCGCCATAATATTGTGCCTGAACTGAGTTGAAGGGGGGAATTCCGTCTTTTGAAAACCTCCACTGCTGATTGATAGAGGAATATTGCCCAGAAACGTATAAATCTACATTGCGATAGATCGAAAACTCCAGCACATAAAAATCTCCATCGTATGATGCCTTATAATAAAATTCCGGTCTTCCATTGATTGACCTGCTTGGTGGAATGTCAAATGATAATTCCTCAAGCAATTTTGCGTCGTCTGCTTTTTCAGGATAGCGCCCATTTGCTTTTTTATAGTTTTCCAGTGACGAGATTAGCCTGCTAATTTTTTCAGTATTTTGGGACACATAATTTTCTGCCTCTCTGTTGAGAGAATTCTGCTCGTATGCTCCTTTTGCGGACAATAAAAAAATGCCAAGGATAATCCCTATGGCTATATAGCCTACAAACAGAGTCAGTTTCAGCGCCACTCTTAACGCAATTGAAATATAAGTACGCATTGCTGGGTATGCTAATGCAAAATGATTTTTTTATAAACTCATCTCTGTTTCCTATATTGTCTAATGCAAGGCCATACATTTCAAAAGAACTTGACTTCTGCCCATTTCTATGGCATAAGTGAGGCATCATCAAACAATGCGCGTTTTGATTTGAGTGACAGGATCACCGGGGAAAGTTGCGTTTAGGTCGCAAGCCCCGAACAGCGGAGTGTTGGCTAGAAAGGAGGAAATCATGGATATTATGTTCGCGCAGGAGACCAAAATTTTCGGGGGAAAATCTCCTCTTCCTCCCCCTCCCCACACCCTTCCCTCTCTATCGCGCGGGAATCAAAATTATACGCCGAGGGAAAACTCTGGCGCAGCGGGAGCGGCAAGGGTGGTGCCATCAGGCAGGCGAAGGGAGAGGGCATGCAGCCACATGCGCGTGCTGGCTGGGCCGCCATATTTCGCATCGCCTACAATCGGGTGGCCGAGGTAAGCCATATGTGCACGCAGTTGGTGGGTGCGGCCGGTTTGCGGTTTCAGTTCCATCAGGGTGCACTCACGCCGCCGCTCCAGCACGCGCCAGGTGCTGACCGCATGGGCGCCCGTAGCATCAATCACCATCAGCGCATTGCGCTTGAGCAGCGGCGCGTCAATGACGCCCGCCTCATCAGCCACCTGACCTTGCACCAGTGCGCGGTAGGTTTTATCAATCTGTCCGCGCATGAACATCAGCCCCAGACGGCGCAGCGCCTGCGGGCCCCGGCCACAGAGCAGGGCGCCGCTGGTCTCGCGGTCCAGCCGGTGCGCCGGGCGCAGCAGCGGGTCGCGCGCGATCAGCCAGTGCGTTAAAGCCACAGAATCTGCCGCAACCGGGTGCACCAGCAGCCCGGCCGGTTTGTTGACTACCAGAAAATCCGGGGTTTCGTGGCAAATCAGGGTGTTGAGCTGGGCTTGGTCCATGGCCGGAATATAGTGGACTTTTGCCTCATAAATCAGCTAAAAAGCGCGCCATGAGCAAGACTAAAACCGCATCAGAGTCTGCCGCCCCGGCAGGTAAGGCCCCTACGATTGGCATCGTGTCGCTGGGTTGTCCCAAGGCATTGGTGGACAGTGAGCGCATTCTCACCCATCTGCGTGCCGAGGGCTATCAAATCTCGCCCAGCTATGACGGCGCCGAAGTGGTGATCGTCAATACCTGCGGCTTTCTGGATTCCGCGCGCGATGAATCGCTCGACGCGATTGGCGAGGCCATGGCCGAGAACGGCAAGGTAATCGTCACCGGCTGTCTGGGCGCCGAGCCTGAGAAGATTCTTCAGAAGTATCCTAACGTGCTGTCCATCTCCGGCCCGCAGCAATATGAGAGTGTGGTGGACGCCGTGCATCGTGCCGTGCCGCCCGCGCATGACCCGTTTGTCGATCTGCTGCCGCCGCAGGGCATCAAGCTCACGCCGCGCCATTACGCCTATCTCAAGATTTCGGAAGGCTGTAATAATCGCTGCACCTTCTGCATCATCCCCAAGCTGCGCGGTGATCTGGTCAGCCGTCCGGCGGCCGATGTGCTGCGCGAGGCCGAGCGTCTGGTCAAAGCCGGCGTGAAGGAGCTGCTGGTGATCTCGCAGGACACCTCCGCCTATGGCATCGATACCAAATATGCCGAGAGCGAGTGGCAGGGCCGCAAGGTCAAGGCCAAGTTCCTCGATCTGGCGCGCGAGCTGGGTGAGCTGGGCGCGTGGGTGCGCTTGCACTATGTCTATCCCTATCCGCATGTGGACGATGTGATCGAGCTGATGGCGGCCGGCAAAGTGCTGCCGTATCTCGACATTCCGTTCCAGCATGCCAGCCCCAATGTGCTTAAGAACATGAAGCGCCCGGGCGATAGCGAGAAGGTGCTGGAGCGGATCAAGGGCTGGCGCAAGGCGTGCCCGGATCTGGCTATTCGTTCCACCTTCATCGTGGGCTTCCCCGGCGAGACGGAAGAAGACTTTGAGCAGCTGCTGAGCTGGATCAAGGAGGCCGAGATCGACCGCGCGGGTTGCTTCAAGTACGAGCCGGTTGAAGGCGCGGCCTCTAACGCGCTGGCTGGCCATGTGCCGCCTGACGTGCAGGAAGAGCGCTGGCACCGTTTCATGGCAACCCAGCAGGAAGTCTCGGCCAAGCGACTGGCCGCCAAGGTTGGCCGCATTCTGCCGGTGATCGTTGATGATGTGCGGGCCGATGCCATTATCGCCCGCAGCCAGTTCGACGCGCCGGAGATCGATGGCAACGTCATCCTCAAACCTGCCAAGGGTGTGAAGGTGGGCGATATCATCAACGCCAAGATCACCTCAGCGCTGGAATATGATTTGCGCGGCGAAAAGGCCTGAGCAGTTTCATACGGCCGCTCCATAAAGGCCATTCCATACAGGCGCGGGTAAATAAACGGTTGGCGGCGCGGGCGGGCTCCCGCATACTGGCGCTATGTCAGCAGCGCACGCCTTACCTTTTCTGAAAGAAACCATGATCCTGCTCACCACGGCAGGTATTATCGTGCCGCTGCTGCAGCGCTTACGCATCGGGCCGGTGCTGTCCTATCTGCTGGTGGGGATGCTGGTGGGGCCGTTTGGCCTTATTCTGCTTAGCGCGCCGGGTGGCTGGCTTGATTATGTGTCGATTACTTCTACCAAAGAGGTGGCCGAGCTGGCTGAGCTGGGCGTGGTGTTCCTGCTGTTCATGATCGGGCTGGAGCTGTCGCCGCGCCGCTTGTGGTCGCTGCGCCATCAGGTGTTGGGGCTGGGCTTCATGCAGGTGCTGGTCAGTGCCAGTGTCATTACCCTGATCGCGCAGGCCTTTGGTAATTCCCTGTCCAATGCGTTGTTGCTGGGCGCGTGTTTGTCGCTCTCTTCCACCGCAATTGTCATGCAGATATTGTCCGAGCGGCGCTTAGTGGCCACGCCCATGGGGCGCAGCAGTTTTGCCATCTTGCTGTTTCAGGATCTGGCGGTAGTGCCCATTCTGGTACTGGTTGGCGTGCTGACGGGTGATGCTGACGGCGGGGTGGCGGCAGCGCTGGGGCTGGCGTTAGGCAAGGCGCTGCTGGTGATCGCGCTCATCTCTGTGCTGGGCTATCTCTTCCTGCGGCCATTGTTCCGGCTGGCCAGCAATGCCATCGGGGCCGAGGCGTTTTTGGCGGTCGCCCTGCTCTCGGCTGTGGGCACGGCCGCGGCTACCGGCATGGCGGGCCTGTCCATGTCATTGGGCGCGTTCCTCGCAGGTCTGCTGCTGGCCGAGAGTGAGTATAGCCACGCGATTGAGACCTATCTGGCGCCGTTCAAAGGCCTGTTGCTGGGGCTGTTCTTTATCAGCGTCGGCATGGGGCTGGATATCCGGCAGGTGTGGCAGGTGTTGCCCATGGTCAGTGCCTCGGTCATTGGCCTCATCACCATCAAGGCGGTGATCGTTTACTTGCTGCAGCGTGCTTTTGGTATGAGCCAGCCTGAAGCGATGGAAAGCGGTGTGCTGCTGGGGCAGGCGGGTGAATTCGGCTTTGTCATTGTTGGTATGGCGCTGACCGCCGGCCTGCTGCAGGCTGATGTTGCCCAGTTCATGCTGATTGTCATTGGCCTGTCCATGATGGTCACGCCCATGCTGGCGGCCCTTGCCAGCAAGCTGGCGCAGCGCCTCAGCCAGCGCGGGGATATAAAGGCTCATGACGTTTCTGCCATCAATCATGACCTGAGCGGCCATGTCATCATCATCAGCTTTGGCCGGGTGGGGCAGCTGCTGGCGCGCGTGCTGGATAGTGAGCAAGTGCCATGGCTGGCGATCGACAGCAATGCCAGCCGGGTTGAAACTGCGCGGGCGCGTCACCAGCCTGTTCATTATGGTAATGCGCTCAATGTGGATATGCTGCGCCACCTGCATCCTGCTCAGGCGCAGGCGCTGGTCTTGGCGCTCGATGAGGCGGATGTAACCGCACAGGTGCTGAAACTCATTCGGGCGCATTGGCCCGCCTTGCCGGTTTATGTGCGCGCGCGGGATGTGCCGCATGTCACGCAGCTGCGCACGCTGGGCGCGACCGATGTGGTGCCCGATGCGCTGGAATCCGGCCTGCAATTAGCGGGGCGTGTGCTGAGCGGCTTGGGTGTACCGGATGATGATGTGGGGCAGCGCCTCAGCCTGATCCGGCATGATCTGCTCGGTAGCTGATGTGAGTTGATTGAGTGTTGGCTTAAACCCGCTTTTCGCGCTGCAAGGCCCATTTAATCGTGGTCTGGTCGGCCTGTGTGGTGCCGCTGATCACGATCTGCAGGGTACGGCGCGGTTCTTCATGGCGGCCGCAATACAAGCTGTCTTCCAGCGAGAGGGTGCCGCCCGAGCAGCGCAAACGCCAGCCGCCGCCACTGGGCAGCGCCAGTAAAACGGCCTGACCTTGCTGGATCAGCGAGGCCTGCACATTGGGGTGCAGGTGAAAGCGAATGGCAAAGCTGTTATTGATCGGGCCTTCCAGCACATCTTCCCCGCGCACGTCATCGCCGCCATCGCCCACATACAGGCGGCGGAAATGCAGGGTGCGGTACAGATGCTCATAGCCATCATGCGAGGCTTCAACCCAGATCGCGCCGCTTTCCTCTTGCCGCTCGCAGGTTACGGTTTGCGGGCGGCGGCCCAGGCCCTGATCCATCAGCTCGGCTGCGTTGGTGTCGTTGAGCGTCAGCGTGCTATGCGCGGCGGTGGCGCCCAGCGCCTTGCGCCAGCTGGGTTGCTGTGCAGGATGGGCGCCGCAATTGACGATCAGATGATCGCGGCCCACGCTCATTTCAAAAGCCAGCAGGCCAGCATAGGCCTGTGCGGCAAAGGGGTCGGCCGGCGGTGCGCCGCAATCCATAATCACGCAGGTGCGGCCCGCCACAATGCGCTCAAACCCGATATGCGGCATTGAACGCAGCGGACGGCCGCGTGCATCGGCATGGTTGAGGACCGCTTCAATCAAGGCCGGATTGCCTTCACGCCCGCCATTGAACTGTGAGAGGGTGCCATCGGCATGACGGAAGAAGCGCAGGGCCGGGGTCATGCGGTCAATTGCATGTTGCAGCTTTTCAGGAATTTCCTGCGCGCCGCTGCGCAGAATGGCGCGGATGTCGATCAGGTCGCGCAAGACATGCAGCATCATCTGCGGGCTGCGCTCCACATGGCCACCATCGGCCAGAATCTGGCTGGTGAGTTCCGGCGTTAAGGCGCGCAGGGCAGCGGCCAGACGGGCCTCGCCCTTGGGCAGGCACACGCCAGCATAAAACATGCCTTTGAGAACGGTAAAGCGCTCATGCCCGGCAGGGGCCTGGCCCATGACCCGGCCCAGATAGCGGGACTGGCGGCGCAAGCTGTCAAATACCAGCGCGCGGAACTCATCATCGGCGCTGGCGCAGAAGAAGTCGTACAGGCCCAGCCAGTTGGTGATGCGTAGCGCCGTCAGCGTCGGGCTATAGGCCGGGCTGGCCATATTGGTGTTTTGTTCAATCCAGCTGCGCACCAGCAAGCGGGCCTGACGGCGGGCAATATCGCCGCCCAGTGCGCGCAGGTCGCGCAGCCAGTCAAAGCTGTGCAGGGTGTGGTAAAAGCCGGGGCTAGCGCCGACCGGGTCCCAATTGGGTTCGCGCTGCTGAATGACCTGACCGCCAAAGCGCAGAATGCCTTGAATAAGCTCAGTGCCTGCTGTGGCATCGCCCGGCCAGCTATCAACCGGCACCACGGCCAGTGTTTCCATCTGCGGGGCGGCAAAGCTGATATTGCTCAGCGGATTGTTCAGACGCAGCTGCGCCAGCTGGGCGCGCATCTTGTCCAGCATGTTGCCATGGCGGATCAGGCCGATCGGGCTGTCATGTTCCAGCATGTCGTGGTTGTGATCGCTCATGCCATCACCCGCAGCTGGTTGAGGTTGTTGGCATAGTCGGCCGGATTGCCGGTAAACACGGCACTGCCCGCTACCAGCACATCAGCCCCGGCGGCGATGGCCTGCGGTGCGGTCTGGGCGTTGATGCCACCATCAACTTCCAGCAGGATCTCGCGGCCGCTGGCGTCAATCATGGCGCGCAGGTCGCGCAGTTTGGCCAAAGTGGCGGGAATAAAGCTCTGCCCGCCAAAGCCGGGATTCACGCTCATGGCCAGCACCAGATCAACCTCGCCCAGCACGGGCTCAATCACGCTGGCTGGGGTGGCGGGGTTCAGCGCGACGCCGCACTTGATGCCCTGTGCCTTGATGAGCTGCAGCGTGCGGTGCAGATGCGGCCCGGCTTCCGGGTGCACGGTCAGAATATCCGCGCCAGCGGCGGCAAAAGCGGGGATCAGGCCATCAACCGGGCTGATCATCAGATGCACGTCAAAGGTCTTGCGGGTATGGGGGCGCAGCGCCTTGATAACAGCCGGGCCAATGGTCAGATTGGGGACAAAATGGCCGTCCATCACATCGATATGGATAAAATCAGCGCCAGCGGAATCTACCGCGCGCACTTCATCGCCCAGCCGCGCAAAGTCGGCTGACAGAATGGATGGGGCAAGGCGCAGGGGCAGGCGTGGCATATCCGTTTCACTCTAACCCGACTCGGCATATCCGGCAAGGTGCGTCCTTGATTTTCAATGAGTTGTAATTGAAAATGCAGACGGATTTTTAAAAACATCCGTTTAATGCCCTGAAGTTAAAGGGCTTGCTGGCAACATGCCCGGATAGGTTGGTCTTGCCAAGGTCAACTTGACGTGGCTGATATGGAAAGCCGATTAAGGGGGCCGGGGAAGTGATATCCTTTATCAAAGCCATACGTCAGCTGACCTTGGTCCATTGGGTTGCGCTGACGTTGTGTCTGCTGGTGAGCGCCGCCGTGCTCAACCCGATCAATCGGGCTGACATGCTGGCCGCTGGGGTTCACAAGGCGAATGACCTGCTGGCCTATCGTGCGGCGGTCCTGTTGGCGCAGGCGGGAGACTCTCCGTATGACATGGCGGGAATGGAGCGCTACCAGACGCCGCCGTTTGTTTCCTATTATATCTATCCACCGCCGGCCTTGCTGTTCTTCATCCCGTTTGCGCAAGGGGGAGATGAGCTAGCCACAGCACTGGCGCATGACGTTAACGTGGTTCTGCTCGCTCTCTTGATAACAGGGGTGGGCGCGTTTATTGCGTGTCTGAGCGGGTCGCTGCTGTGTGCGGCTATTGCCGTCTTGCTGCTTTTGAAAAGCCAGGCTGTTTTGTCAGCCTTGTTGTGCGGGCAGGTGACAGGTCTGATCGGGCTTGGCACCTTGATGTTTTTATGGGGCCTACGCGGGCAGCACAATGGATTGCTGGCAGTTGGGGCGGTCTTGGCTGGGGTGTTCAAGGTGACGCCGGGGGTTATCTCGCTGTTGCTGTTGCTCCGGCGCTATCGGGTGGCTCTCGTCTGGCTGGTGGCGCTTACGTTGGCGCTGTGCGGGCTGACATGGCTGATTTTCCCACATGATATTTGGGGGCAGTGGTTGCTGACAGTGGCGCAGAAAGGTTATGGCCAGCAAGTTGTGGCGCAGCCACGCTGGCCGCTGGGTGAGCCCTATAATATGGGGCTTAACGCAGCTGTTTCGCGCTTGCTATCGCCAACGCCGCATTATTGGCCGGTGCCGCCCATTCTGGCGCCGGATCTGGTCAAGCCGCTGACATATGCGGCCTCGCTGCTCATATTCGCTCTGGCTTTATGGATCAGTTATGTAGCGCGCGCGGTGCCGTTGGTTGGGGCGGCGCTGTTGTTGTGGTGCTCATTTATTCTTAGTCCCTTGTGCTGGATCTATAATTTTTTGTTTGCGGTGCCAGCGGCCGCTTATTTCATGGCGCTGTGGTGGCGTCGCCGGCAATGGCTGCCTCTTGTTTTCATGCTGGGCGGGTTTGTGGCGATTGATGAGTTTGGCTTTATGCTGGCGCGCTCGCCGGTGTGGGCGTGCTTGCCGTTTGCAGTCTATCTGGTCGTTGGAGCCTTGTTTATGCGCAGTGGCTATGTATGGGGTCGTGAGGCGGCGGATACAGCCACTGCCGCCTCAGCGTGACTCTGAGTTGATCTTCTATTGCTGCAGCCCTGCCTATGATTTAGCCGCATGTATGGGCGCAGCTGATATTCCCTTATAATATCAGCCGCTTAATGGGTAGGCAGGCTGGCCGTTGATACAGGCGACTTGTTAGAAATGCTGGCGAGCCAGCCATTTATCAGATATACGAAATAGAAGAGACCCCGGTGCTCAGCTGGCCCGTCGCGCGTGGCGCGACAAACCTAGGAGCGGCGGGGGTTATATAGTTTAGGGACCCGTAGCTCAGCTGGATAGAGCGTCGCCCTCCGAAGGCGAAGGTCGCACGTTCGAATCGTGTCGGGTCCGCCATCTCCATCTCCTTTCGCAACATCTCACTTATCTAGAAATTGCCGCCCCATGTGAAACGGGATTTATCCCGCATTTTTAGTGGGTTGATCCTGTATTCTCATGCAGCAAGCCATCTCGGTGTATGGTATAATGACCTATGGGTCATGTGATGACGCAAAAGGGATAATTCTTGTGCTGATTTCGCGTACAGGTTGTAATGCTGACGGCAGGTGGCTGTGTCCAGTCTGATTTGGCAATACGCAATTTCACCCGAGCTGATTGAGAAGATTCAGGTCTGCAGTTCCATCAGCGAGATGGAGCAGCTGGTCAGCGTCTTGCTGGCTGATCTTGGATTTAAAATGGCGACCTATCATTTGCTGCGTGTGAATGGCCATGGGGACCGCTTGCTCACTTTCTTTTCCAGTTATCCGGATGAGTGGCTGCATCGTTATATTGAAAAGGGTTATCTGTTTCACGATGTGGTGCATGAGCGCTCGCGTAAATCAGTCATGCCGTTTTCATGGCAGGAGTGCCAGCAGCGCGAGATCAGTACGGTGGCGGGGCGCGTTTTTGATGAAGCGCGCGCGTTTGATATCCGCGATGGCTTTTCGGTGCCCATCCATGGGCCCAAGGCCTTTGCCGTGTTTTCGGCGGTGGCGCAGGGTAGTGCACAGGAGCGCAAATCATCCATTGAGCTTGGGCGCGGCGCGCTCACCCAATTGGGCCTTGCCATTCACGAGCGGGCGCTGGTGTTGCTGGCTGATGAGATCGAAAAAAATTCCCGCATTTCGCCACGTCTGTCGCCGCGTGAAATTGAGTGCCTCAAATGGGTCGCAGCAGGCAAAAATACCCCGGATATTGCCGAGATTTTGCATATCTCGGACAAGACAGTTGTGACGCATATTCAATCAGTTATGCGCAAGCTCAACGCGCAGACGCGCACGCACGCCGTGATCAAGGCTGTCTCACTGGGTCTCATTCCGCTTGAATGAGGGAAAAATCCCGGTATCTCCTTAATCTGTCGGAGTGTAACGCGTGGGGAAAAAGAACATTGTGCATCCGCCGCGTCGCAGGGGCGCGGCAGTCAAAAAGGGCAGGATATTTGCCCAGAAGTTTCGCCAGTCAACAGGACGCACCGTGGACGCTGACATTCTGACCGCCTGGAGCCGCAAACAATTCACCATGATGGAAGCCTGTGTGCGCAGTCCGGGTGAGCGCCTCACGCATCTGCGCTCGCTGGTGGGGCTCACATTGGAGCAGGCCTCCAAAATCAGCGAGATTTCGCGCAGTGAATTATGCCGGATCGAAAATGGTGAGCGTAAACTGACCGAGGTACATATCACGCGGCTGGCCAAGTTATTCCGCATGCCGGTCAATCAGCTGCAGGAGATTTTGGCATATCAGGTAGCTGAGCAGACGCTCTATCGTACGCCGCCAGAAAAACCTCAAACTGAAAAAACTGAAACCGGCAAGAACCAGTCCGGTCAGCTGACCTTGCCGGTGTTGACGGTGGCAGCCCTGCAGGCTGGCCATATGAAGGGTTCTTATGCGCGCCGTCTGCTGACCGTCCCTGACCCCGGCACGCTGTCGGCGCAGGCCTATGCTGTAGAGCTGGGCGCTTCGGCTGACAGCTGGCTGCCACCGCATACGCTGGTCATTGCTGATCCTGATAAAATGGTACGCACGGGCGAGTTGGTCCTCAACACGGCCACTTATGAGCCGCTAATCGTGCGTCTGGAGCGCGGCGCTGATATGAGCCTGTCTGGTGTGTCCAGCACCCAGCGTGTGAGCTTTGCCGCGACTGTGACGCTGCGCCAGTTTCATAAAATTGCGGCGCTGCTGCCCGCACCTGAGTTTGTCAGTTTTGGCCAGGTGCCTGAAGCGGTGTAATGGAATAGCAGCCTAGTCTTTGCGGGCCTGCGCAAACAGCCAATCCCACATAGCGGGCGATGTATAAACATAATTCCAGACATCATGCCCAACGCCGGGATATTCCGTGTAACTGACAGGCTTACCCGCTTGTTGAAGTGCAGCCACTAGCTCACGTGGTGGGGGAATGGTGGTGTCACGCGCGCCATGCGTTATGTAAAGCGGCACCTGCGGGAAGTGGGTAGCATCTTGCACAGGCCAGGTACCGCATAAGACCAAAGCAGCGGCAAACACATCCGGATGTTGCAAAACCATGCCGAGGGCGCCAATGCCACCGAGAGAATAGCCGCTGACATAGATACGCCTGGTATCAACGGCGTAGGCCTGTTCAACCTCTTGTATGGCTTGCAGGGCGAGTGTGGCTGCGGCTGGCGCTGTGGGGGCTTGGCCGACAGGTTCGGTCCAGACCATGTCGGCCGGAGCAATGGGGACGAGAACAAAGGCCGGATGCGTCTGGCTGATGCCACGCGTCAGGTAATAGGCGCCGCCATACATGTGCCGGCTGCTGCCATGTAACAGCAGGACCAGTGGATATGTGCGGGTGGGGTCGTAATGCTCGGGTACATACAGGTAATATTTGAAGGCATACGGCCAGCTGGAAGTGGTGGTGATGATTTCCTGATAGCGGGAGGTCATGCTCTGCATGGGCGGCGCAGCCGGAAAGCCGGATAATTGCCCACGCGCCTGTTGCTGCCGCTGCAGCTGTTGATCTTGATGCAGGATATATCCGCCACTGCTGCCAATCAGGATCAGGCCAACAAGCAGAAGGCTAGCGCGTAAGTTCATGCCGACCATGTTATGACAAAACCGGGCCAATGACTGTCAAAAAATAATGGCGGTGTGTGCAGTCTACCTCGAACCGAGGACCCGCGCTGAGCGGGAGTGATCGATTTTTTCTAGCTATTTCTGAATTAGCAGGCGGGTAACTAGGGTAAATAAATTTAGATTAATAGGCAAATCGGAATCCTCTCAGGAGGCAGTAGCAACCCTAACGGCCGAACTTCCTCCCCCTCAACAAAAGGGGGCGCTGACTTCAGGTTCCGTGTTCTGCGATTGCTGTGTTTTCCAGTAATCTAATAACCTCAAGCGGCGTCGTCGCGGTCAGTATGCCATCCGGGGGTAGAACTTGGCCGGGCTGGCTTTGCAACCATATGCGTGTGCCAATGCAAGATCCCAGTGTCATTAAAACTTTCAGTTTGTTATCTACAAGTACAACATCCTGTCGGCTATAATGCTGTTCTTGCAATATTCTGCTTAGGTGGTCGCTACATTCTTTTTCGGTCTTTCGTGCACCATTCAAACAAGTATGACCGATTATCAGATCTTTATTGAAATAGGGGGTTAACTCCAAACGTTCTAGGGCTTTTATTGCCCAGCTTTCTGGTGCCTGAGTCAGGACCCCACAGCTTGTATGAATGGTCAAATTGCAGATTGCCGTGACTAATTCTGGAGAGCTTGTAATAAAGTCGGGATCAAGATGGTGATAGTACCGAGAAAAAACCTCTTTTTCTTCAAGATTGAACTGTTTAACGAAAGCCATAATGCTTTCGCGCTGTCCCTTAAAGTTATCCTGTGCCAGCTGCAGAGCTTTTTCAGGCTTCATGGGAATGTCAAAGTCGAGAGCTGCGGCTGCGACAGCCTCAGGGGCAAGACGGAAGAAAGCCTCGTTATGCTGGCACAATGTACCATCCAGATCCCACAAAATGAGCTTAGGGTTTGTGGCCATGGTTTTTCTGTGATTTGTGGCGAGAGGAGCTGGCTGCAGGCTGCGCCGAGACAGGTGACAGCAGAGGGCCAGCCTGCAGATTATAGCTGCGCAGAAAACTACCAGCAGTTGGATAATAATGGTGGCAGTGCTGGGCGTCGAGCTCTTCACCACGATTGCCGACCAGAATACCGATCAAGCCCAGCTCACGCGGATATTTAAGGTTCACGTCGCGGTCATCCACCATGATGGCGTCGTGCGGCTGCGCATCAAGGCGCTTGAGGGCGAGTGTGACCGCCGCGCTGGCGTCGTTCTTGCCAATGCCGCCCATATCCTCACCGGTGATGCGCAGATGAGGTGGAAATGCTTCGCTCAGGCCCATATGCGCCAGTGCGCGCTCGGCAAAGCGGCGGCTGCTATGAGTGATCATGGCATGTTGGGCTGGACAATGCCGGATTTCATGCGCCAGCAGCGGGTCCGGTGTGATGAAGTCGGGCTTGAGGTTGTCATGAAAGCGCAAGAACAGTTCATGCTGCGAGCGGCCACTCAGGGCGGTCAGGCGCGAAATGGTCTGTAGGGGATAGGTTGGCTGGGCAAAATTCCAAGCCTCTGCTGCACTCATGCCCAGTTGCAGGTCTTCAATGGTTTGTGCCAGCGCGTGCCGCGCCGCCGGACCAAAAGCAGGCGTATAAGGGTAGAGGGTGTTCTCCAGATCCCAGATGATGATGCGGCGCGTCTCCATGCCCGGATAATAGAATGGGCGGGCCTAGAGTGACTTGTTTTCAATCAAGTTGGGTTTTTTACCTGATCTGGCTGACTTTATTAATGTTTACAGCTGCTCGGGCAGTCGCCTTCGTGATGTGGACATTCAGTGGTGCCCGCGCGCGGACACAAGCTGGACTGGTCAGAATCACAGAAGTGGCACAGGGTAAAAGCATCGCGCAGGGAGATATGTTTCTGGTCAATATCAATGCCCATCTTGCGGATATGGGCCAGCGCGCGCGAGAAGGTTTCCGGTGTCATGCCCAAATGGCTGGCGATCATGGCTTTCTGAAAAGGCAGGGTAAATTCAAGGCTGTCCGGTTTCTGTTCCAGATGCAGGCGCAGCAGATAATAGCCCAACCGCTCTACCGGCGATTTGGTTGAGATCATCTCAATTTGTTGCATGGCGGTTTTATAATGCGAGGTCACAATACGCAGCAGGTTGCTGGCAAATTGCGCATCTTTGAGCGCATGCTGGCGCACAATATCAGCCGGAATGGAAAGCAGGGATACATCTTCCAGTGCGATGGCAGTAACCGGCGAAGGGCCGGGCATAAAGATAATCGCATCCATAAAAGTTTCACCCGGCTGCAGCAAACGCACTACGGCTTCCTGACCGTTGGTATTGATGCGGGTCGTTCTGACGCTGCCAGTTAGAACCAGATAAAGAAAATCAACCTTATCGCCATGACCTATGATTTGCTGCTGCGCGTTAAAGTGTTGGGTGCGCGCGTGCGCCAGCAGATAATCCAGACTTTGCGGGCTGAGATGGGAGAACAGATAGCTCTGTGCGGACGCGCTGCCGCCAGCCTGATCGGCGCTTGCCTGTACCTGTTGGTTCAGGCGGCTGATGATGTGCTGCAAGGGGCGCGTGGTCATAATTATTTTCTGCCCTATTCAGGAGTTGATTGCAATCAATTACGTCGCACCAACAGACTGCCATATACCGCGCCAGGAAGCTCGCGAAATTTTCGTGCGGGCAAATGGAGTGTTAAATGGCTCAGGATATTACCCACTGGGAACCCGAAGATGCTACGTTCTGGCAGCAGCAGGGGGCGGCAACAGCATGGCGTACCTTGTGGATTTCAATTCCATGTCTGTTGTGTGGCTTTGCAGTCTGGATCTATTGGAGCGTCATTACCGTTCAGATGCTCAATCTGGGCTTTACTTTCAGCAAGGCAGATCTTTTTACCCTGAACTCCATCGCCGGTCTGGCTGGCGCCACGTTGCGTATCCCCAGCTCGTTCTTTGTGCGCATTGCCGGGGGGCGGAATACCATTTTCCTGACCACGGCTTTGCTGCTGATCCCTGCGATTGGCACTGGTTTTGCGCTGCAAGATGTGAATACACCGCTCTGGCAGTTTCAGCTGCTGGCGCTGCTGTGTGGCTTTGGTGGCGGCAACTTTGCTGCCTCGATGTCGAATATCAGCTTCTTCTTCCCCAAGCGTATGCAAGGGTTGGCTCTTGGTCTTAATGCAGGCTTGGGTAACTTTGGGGTGACCTCCGCACAGATCCTGATTCCGCTGGTGATGACCATGGGGATCTTTGGTGGTGCGCCGATGGTGCTCAAAGGTGATTCCGGCACCCTGATCGGCAAGATTCCGGCGGGTGCTGAAACCTTCATTCACAATGCCGGTTTTGTGTGGGCCGCCATTCTGGTGCCGCTGGTGCTGCTGTCTTGGGTGCTGATCAGCAATATTCGCACCGAGCAGGTTTCGCCGCAGATCGGCAATCCGGTATCAGCCTTCGTCAAGATCAGTGTGATGCTGGGTGTTGGCCTGGCCACCACTGTGCTGGGCCTGTGGCTGATGTTGCCAGCTAGCGCCAATGGTTCTGGTTTGGCGGTCAGCAAGTGGCTGGTGTTGCCGGTTGTCATTCTCGCCACACTGGCGGTGCTGGCCGTTCTGCCAGGCCTGAGCCAGCGTGTGCGTCAGCAGTACCTGATCTTCTCGCATCCGCACACCTGGATCATGACCATCATTTACACCATGACCTTCGGCTCGTTCATTGGCTATTCAGCTGCGCTGCCGCTGTCGATCAAGGTGATCTTCGGTTTCCAGCACATTGCAGACGCCAGCGGTGTATTGACCCATAACACCCCTAATCCGGTTGGCCCGTCAGCGCTGATGTATGCGTGGATCGGCCCGTTCATTGGCGCCATCATTCGTCCGGTTGGCGGCTGGCTGGCTGACAAGCTGGGCGGGGCCCGTGTCACGCAGTATATGTCTGTTCTGATGGTCGGTGCGGCGCTAGCAGCGGCACATTATATGCAGCTGGCTTATGCGTCGGCCACACCGCAGGATTTCTTTGCACCGTTCTTCCTGTCGTTCCTGGCTCTGTTCCTGACCGCCGGAATCGGCAATGGCTCCACCTTCCGGACTATTGCCGTGGTGTTTGACCGCCAGCAGGCCGGCCCGGTGCTGGGCTGGACTTCTGCCATTGCGGCCTATGGTGCCTTTATCATCCCGCTTGTTTTCGGTGAGCAGATTGAAGGCGGCACCCCGCAACATGCACTCTATGGCTTTGCCGCATTCTATGTGGTGTGCGTTGTCCTGAACTGGATGGCGTATCTGCGCCCGGCCGCCAAGTACAAGAATCCTTAAGGAGTATAAAGCATGAGCTATTTTCTCGATCGACTGATGTTCTTCAAGTATCAGCGTGAGGATTTTTCCGGTGGTCATGGGGTGACCAGTTCGGAAAACCGCAAGTGGGAAGATGCCTACCGTAACCGCTGGGCGCATGACAAGATTGTGCGCTCTACTCATGGCGTGAATTGCACCGGGTCATGCTCGTGGAAGATTTATGTCAAGAACGGCCTGATCACCTGGGAAACCCAGCAGACCGATTATCCGCGCACTCGCCCGGACATGCCCAATCACGAACCACGTGGCTGTGCGCGCGGTGCCAGCTATAGCTGGTATATCTACAGTGCCAACCGCCTGAAGTTCCCGCTGATGCGCAAGCGGCTGCTCAAGCTGTGGCGTGAGGCGCGCAAGCAATATGACGATCCCATCAAGGCCTGGGCCTGGATCCAGTCGGATGAAGAGCGTCGCCGCGAATATCAGCAAGTGCGCGGTATGGGTGGTTTTGTGCGGGTGGGCTGGGATGAAGCAAACGAGCTGATTGCCGCGGCCAACATTCACACCATCAAGGCGCATGGGCCTGACCGCATCATCGGGTTCTCGCCGATTCCGGCCATGTCGATGGTCTCGTATGCTGCTGGTTCGCGCTATCTCTCGCTGCTTGGCGGCGTGTGCATGAGCTTCTATGACTGGTATTGTGATCTGCCGCCCGCCTCACCGCAGACCTGGGGTGAACAGACAGACGTGCCAGAGAGTGCCGACTGGTATAATTCAGGTTTTATCATCATGTGGGGCTCTAACGTACCGCAGACGCGTACGCCCGATGCCCACTTCATGACCGAGGCGCGCTACAAGGGCACGCAGATTGTCACGATTACACCGGACTTCTCGGAAGCCTCCAAGTTCGGCGATATCTGGCTTAATCCCAAGCAGGGCACCGATGCCGCGCTGGGCATGGCCATGGGTCATGTCATTCTCAAGGAATTCCATCTTGAGAATATCGATCCCTATTTCGATGATTATTGCCGCACCTATACCGACATGCCATTTTTGGTGCGTCTGGAAGAAAAAGACGGCGCATTGGTGCCGGGCCGCATGCTGCGTGCTAGTGACTTTGCTGACGGCTTGGGTGAAACCAATAATCCCGACTGGAAAACGGTTGCGCTTGATGAGATCAGCGGCAATCCGGTTGTGCCGGATGGCAGCATCGGGCACCGTTGGGGTGAAAAGGGCAAGTGGAATATTGCGCCCTCTGACCGTTACCGCTTGCGCAAGACACTAGCTGGCGCGCAGGACGAAAATGCCGCTGTGGCCTTCCCGTATTTCGGCCATATCCAGCATGAGCATTTCAATCATAATCCGCAGGACGAGATCCAGCTGCGCCATGTGCCGGCCCGCCGCGTCCAGACCAAGGATGGCAGCATTCTGGTCGCCACGGTGTTTGACCTGCTGTGCGCCAATTATGGCATTGATCGCGGACTGGGCGGCGGTCATGTGGCTGCCAGTTATGACGATAATGTTGCCTACACTCCGGCCTGGCAGGAAAGCATCACCGGCGTGCCGCGTGATCAGGTCATTCGGGTAGCGCGCAGTTTTGCCCGTAACGCAAGCAAGACCAAGGGCAAGTCGATGATCATCATCGGCGCGGCCATGAACCACTGGTACCATATGGACATGAACTATCGGGCTTGCATCAACATGCTGGTGTTCTGCGGCTGTATCGGTCAGTCCGGTGGCGGCTGGGCTCATTATGTCGGCCAGGAAAAGCTGCGCCCGCAAACCGGCTGGGTGCCGCTTGCCTTCGCTACTGACTGGCTGCGTCCGCCGCGCCAGCAGAACAGCACCTCGTTCTTCTATGCGCATACTGACCAGTGGCGCTATGAAACACTCACGCCTGACAGCATGCTGGCGCCCTATGCCGACCGCAGCCGCTGGCAGGGTAGTCTGATCGATTGCAACATTCGCGCCGAACGTATGGGGTGGCTGCCATCCGCCCCGCAGCTGCAAACCAATCCACTGCGTGTCGTGCGTGATGCACAGGCACAGGGCAAGGACCCGGTTGCCTATGCGGTTGAATCCCTCAAGAACGGCACGCTGCGCATGTCGTGTGAAGACCCGGATCATCCGGATAACTGGCCGCGTAACATGTTTGTCTGGCGCTCCAATCTGCTGGGCTCCAGCGGCAAGGGCCATGAATATTTCCTGCGTCACCTGCTGGGCACCCGTCATGGCGTGCAGGGCAAGGATCTGGGCGTTGAGGGCAAGAAGGCCAATCTGGAAGCGGTTTGGCATGACCAGGCGCCGGAGGGAAAGCTGGACTTGCTGGTCACGCTGGATTTCCGCATGTCGACCACCTGCGTCTATTCAGACATCGTGCTGCCTACAGCCAGCTGGTACGAAAAGAACGACCTTAATACATCAGACATGCATCCGTTCATCCATCCGCTGTCCGAAGCGGTTGCACCGGTCTGGCAGAGCCGCACCGATTGGGACATTTATAAAGGCCTGGCCAAGAAAGTCTCTGAGCTGTCTGATGGGCATCTGGGCGTTGAGCAGGAGCTGGTGCTAACCCCGATCCAGCATGATACGGCAGCCGAACTGGCCCAGCCGCTGGATGTAAAGGACTGGAAGAAGGGCGAATGTGAAGCCCTGCCGGGTGTCACCATGCCGTCCATGAAAGTGGTGGAACGTGACTATCCCAACCTCTACAAGCGTTTTACCACGCTCGGCCCGCTCCTTGAAAAGCTGGGCAATGGCGGTAAGGGTATCGGCTGGAATACGGATCACGAAGTGCAGTTCCTGCGCCAGCTCAATGGTGAGGAAGAGGGTAGGGCCCGTATCAATACGGATATCGATGCCTGCGAAGTCATCCTGTCTCTGGCACCGGAAACCAATGGCGAAGTAGCGGTTAAGTCGTGGCAGGCGCTGGGTGAGTTTACTGGCCGTGACCATACCCATCTGGCGCGCGCCAAGGAAGACGAGAAAATCCGCTTCCGCGACATTCAGGCCCAGCCGCGCAAGATCATTTCCTCGCCTACCTGGAGCGGGATTGAATCCGAGCATGTCAGCTACAATGCGGGCTATACCAATGTGCATGAGTTTATTCCGTGGCGCACGCTGACCGGCCGTCAGCAGCTCTATCAGGATCACCCGTGGATGCGTGATTTTGGCGAAGCTCTGGTGACGTACAAGCCGCCGGTTGATACCCAGACACTGGCCGCCATGCAGGGGGTGAAGGAAAATGGCAACCCGGCCATTGCCCTCAACTTCATCACGCCGCACCAGAAATGGGGCATCCACTCGACCTATTCCGACAATCTGCACATGCTCACGCTCTCGCGCGGCGGGTCGATTGTCTGGATGAGCGAGACGGACGCCGCCAGTGTCGGCATCAAGGACAATGACTGGATTGAAGTCTTCAACAGCAATGGCGCCATTGTGGCGCGTGCCGTTGTCAGCCAGCGCGTCATGCCGGGGATGACCCTGATGTACCATGCGCAGGAGAAGATCGTGAATGTACCGGGCAGCCAGATTACCGGCGCGCGCGGTGGCATCCACAATTCGGTCACCCGGGCCACGGTCAAACCCACGCATATGATCGGTGGGTATGCCCAGCTGGCCTATGGCTTCAATTATTACGGTACGGTTGGCTCCAACCGCGATGAGTTCGTGCTGGTGCGCCGCATGGACAAGGTGGACTGGATGGACGAGCCGGTGGCTCAGGCAACCAGCTGTCATCGCTAATAGCCGGGAACGGAGAGAGTTATGAAAGTTCGTGCTCAGATCGGTATGGTTCTCAATCTGGACAAGTGCATCGGGTGCCATACCTGCTCGGTGACTTGCAAGAATGTGTGGACCTCGCGCGAAGGCGTGGAATATGCCTGGTTTAATAATGTCGAGACCAAGCCCGGCATCGGCTTTCCCAAGGATTGGGAAAACCAGAAGCGCTGGAATGGCGGTTGGGTGCGCAAGCCCAACGGCAAGCTCCAGCCCAAGATGGGTGGGCGCTGGCGCATTCTGGCCAAGATCTTCGCCAACCCGGATATGCCGGAGATTGACGATTATTACGAGCCGTTCACCTTCGACTACGATAATCTGCAGCGCTCGCCCGAGGTTAAAACGTCGCCGGTGGCACGCCCGCGCTCGCTGATTACCGGTGAGCGGATGGAGAAGATCAATTGGGGCCCCAACTGGGAAGAAATTCTCGGAACCGAGTTCAGCAGCCGCAAGCAGGATTACAACTTCAAGGATATCGAACGCGAGATTTACGGCCAGTTCGAAAACACCTTCATGATGTATTTGCCGCGTCTGTGCGAGCATTGCCTGAATCCCACCTGTGTGGCGGCCTGTCCGTCCGGCTCAATCTACAAGCGCGAGGAAGACGGCATTGTCCTGATCGATCAGAACAAGTGCCGCGGCTGGCGCATGTGCATCTCCGGCTGTCCGTACAAGAAGATTTACTACAACTGGAAGAGCGGCAAGGCCGAGAAGTGCACGTTCTGTTATCCGCGCATTGAAAACGGTGAGCCGACGGTCTGCTCGGAAACCTGTGTGGGCCGCATCCGCTATCTGGGCGTCATGCTCTATGATGCAGACCGGATTGAAGAGGCCGCCAGCACCGAGAATGAGGGCGACCTCTATCAGGCCCAGCTCAACATCTTCCTTGATCCCAATGATCCGGCCGTGATTGCGCAGGCCCTGCGCGATGGCATTCCGGAGAACTGGCTGGAAGCAGCGCGCCGCTCGCCGGTCTACAAGATGGCGATGGACTGGAAAGTGGCGTTTCCGCTGCATCCGGAATATCGCACGCTGCCCATGGTCTGGTATGTGCCGCCGCTCAGCCCGATCAAGGCGGCTGCCGAGGCTGGCAATATCCCGATGAGCGATGATGGTATCATTCCCGATATCCAGTCACTGCGCATTCCGGTTAAATATCTGGCCAACCTGCTGACGGGTGGCAATGAAGAACCGGTGGTCACAGGCCTCAAGCGCATGATCGCCATGCGCCATTACATGCGCAGCAAGCTGATTGATCATGAGCCGGATTCCGACGTGGTCTATCAGGTCGGGTTGACCCCGGCGCGGGTTGAGGAAATGTACAAGATCATGGCACTAGCCAATTACGAAGATCGTTTTGTGATCCCCACTGGTCATCGTGAAGAAACGCTGGATGCCTTTGGCGAAAGCGGCGGCTGTGGCTTCAGTTTTGGTAATGGCTGCTCTGGTCATAGCAATTCGGAAGCGGATTTCTTTGAATCGCAGCATCAAAGCCGCGGCCGTTCCGGCAGTCAGCCGGATAACCGGATCAACACCATCTTCACCCGCGATCATGCCGAGAAGTCGCCGTATCGTGCCGATATGCTCAGTGGCGCCGGCGGTGGCTGTGGCAGCCATTCTCATGGTGGCTCGGGCAGTTCAGGTGGGGGCTGTGGTGGTTGTGGCGGTGGTGGCAAGGGAGGCGGATGTGGCTGACATGCAGAAGATCAATAACCAGACCCCGCGCATTCTGGCGGCCTTGCTTTCCTATCCGCAGGCTGACCTGATGGCCGCCTTGCCGGAGATGACGCAGCTGCTGCAAGCCGAAGGCTGGCTCAATAAAGCCAGCCTGCAGGCCGTCACGCGTTTCATGAGTGAGCTGGCGGTAGCTGATCTGCTGGACGCACAGGAAATGTATGTCAGCCTGTTTGACCGCACGCCGTCGCTGTCCTTGCACCTGTTTGAGCATGTGCATGGCGATTCCCGTGATCGTGGGCAGGCGCTGGTTGATCTCGACCAGATCTACCGCGCGCAGGGTCTGCACAATGCTACCGAGCATACGCCGGACTATCTGCCGATGTTTCTTGAGTATGTGGCCCTGCTGCCATTGGCTGAGGCCCGCGCCGCGCTGGATGGTGTGGTCGAAATTCTGGGGGCATTGGCCCAGCGCCTGCGCAACCGGCAGAGCAGTTATGCTGATCTGCTGGAAGCGGTGACGCTGCTGGCCGCACGCAAGCCGGACCCGGCGCGTCTGCAAGCCAGCCTGCTGGCTGATGACGGCCAGATGCCGGATAATGAGCGGCTGGACGCAGCATGGGGCGAGCAGTTTGCGCTGGCGCCCCCGCAGCAAGGCGCAAGCGGTGCGGATGCCTGTCCGAAGGCGGCAGACATGCTGGCACGTATGCATATGGATTCCTCAAAGACCGGAGCTGCAACATGAATGCGTCTCTCCATTTCTTCCTGTTCCAGATTTTACCTTACATCACCCTGACCATCCTGATTTTGGGCAGCATTATCCGATTTGACCGCGACCCCTATTCATGGCGCAGCAAATCCAGCCAGTTCCTGCGTAAAAAGCAGCTGATGTGGGGCAGTGTGCTGTTCCATGTGGGCGTGCTGATTGTGTTGGGTGGACATGCGGTTGGTCTGCTCACCCCAATCTGGGTGTTTGATGCGATGGGCATTTCCCACGGCTTCAAGCAGCTGATGGCCATGAGTGTAGGCGGCATTGCCGGTCTTTGCTGTCTGGCCGGGCTGTTGCTATTGCTGCATCGCCGCCTGTTTGATCCACGCATCCGGGTGACCAGTTCATTTGGCGATATTGCCGTGCTGGTACTGCTGCTGGGTCAGCTGCTGCTAGGTCTGGCCAGTATCACGGTTTCCATGCATCATCTGGACGGTCATGAAATGGTCAAGTTCATGGAATGGGCGCAGCATATTGTCACCTTCCGGATGGGAGCGTCTGACTATCTGGCTGATGTGCACGTTATCTTCAAGCTACATATCGTGCTGGGTATGTTCATCTTCCTGGTGTTCCCGTTCACACGTCTGGTGCATATCTGGAGCGCCCCGGTATTTTATGTCCTGCGCAGCCAGTATCAAATCGTGCGTCGGCGGGAGACTTAAGCCATGACAGTTCATGCCAATCCGGTCAGCGTTAATGGCATTGAGATTCCGGCTGATCTCATCAATGCCGAGGTCCAGTACCATCCCGCCGCCTCACTGGCTGAAGCGCGGTATGAGGCGGTGCGATCGCTGGTGGTGCGTGAGCTGTTGCTGCAGCGGGCCATCGCGCTGGGGCTGGCCAGCCGCGTGATCGCCATGGCCAATCCAGATAGTGTGATTGACCAGCTGCTCAAGCAGGAGCTGCGCACGCTGGAGCCCACCACGCAGGAGTGCCAGACCTATTACCAGAACAACCGCACGCGCTTTCTCACGCAGCCGGTGTATGAAGTTTCGCACATTCTGTATCTGGCACCGCCAGATCATACGCAGGCCCGCGAACAGGCACAGCGCCGCGCGCAGGAGACTCTTGATTTACTCAAGCTCAAGCCCGCCATGTTTGGCGAGATTGCACGGCGCGATTCTGCCTGCAGCTCGTCCGGGAATGAGGGACATTTGGGTCAGATCACCCCGGGCCAGACCCTGCCAGAATTTGAGGCGGCTTTGGTGCAGATGCAGCCTGGCACATTGTGCGCGGCGCCGGTGGCAACTGAAGTTGGCTATCATGTTATTAAACTGCATCATATGGCGCCTGGTGAGCAGCTGCCGTTTGATGTCGTCTCCCAATGGGTGGCCGATCACCTACGGGCACAAGTGTGGAAACGTGAGCTGAGCCAGTATGTACAAATTCTCGCCGGTCAGGCCGAAATTGCCGGATTTAAGCTGCAGGGAGCAGATTCGCCTCTGGTTCAGTAATGCCACATGATCAAGCCAGCTGGTGTGATATCCCCCTGCTCGGGCGGGGGTTTCGCCCCTTCTTTCTGCTCGCGGCTCTGCTGGGCTGTTCGTTCGTCCTGTATTGGGGCGTGTTCATGTCCGGTTGGTTGGCGCTGAACATGCCGCTGGCCGACCCGGTTGGTTGGCACGCGCATGAAATGATCTATGGCTTTTGTCTGGCCGTCGTCGCAGGGTTTTTGCTGACTGCTGTTGCCAATTGGACCAGCTGGGCGCCAGTGCGCCAAGGCCATTTGCTGTTTCTGTGTGGGTTGTGGCTGGCAGGCCGGTTGGCGCTACTGGTGCCCGGTTTGCCACATGGGATGCTGCTGCTGCTGGAACTCTCATTTCTCCCAGCCTTGACAGTCAGCCTGTATGTGCCGCTACGCAAAACCCGCAATGCCCGCAATTATGTTTTTGTGGCTTTGCTCAGCGGTTTGTTTGCGTTTGACCTTATGTTCATGCAGAGCGCTGATCTACGTTGGTTGCATGCTGCGCTGTTTCTCATTCTGGCCATGGCCTCGGTCATTGGGGGGCGCATCATTCCGGCTTTTACCACGGCGGGCCTGAAGCCGTATGGCTTGAACCTGCCGGTCTATAACCAGATGAAGCTGGATATTGTCTGTCTGGCGCTGGTGGTGTTACTCGCACTCAGTTATGGCCTGCTGCCAGAACAGACCGGCCTGACCGCAACTTTGGCAGGGTTGGCGGCGCTGGCGCATCTCTGGCGCGGGCGGCGATATCACACCCGTCATGTGTTTCAAGAACCGTTGCTCTGGATCTTGCATGCCGGCTATTTCTGGATGTGTGTCGGTCTGGCCCTGTTGGCCGTAGGCACGCTGGGGTGGATTGCGCTGTCACCGGCCTGGCATGCGCTGACCGTTGGCGCACTCGGCAGCCTTATCATCGGCATGATGTGCCGCGTAACACTCGGCCATACCGGGCGGCGGCTGGTAGCCGCGCCACTGGTGACGGCCAGCTTTGGATTGATGCAGCTGGCGGCGATACTGCGTGTGGGTGGGCCGTTGCTCTGGCCTGCACAATATCCGCTCTGGATTGGGGTGTCGGCCGGGCTTTGGACGCTGTGTTTCCTGATTTATCTGGTTGTTTTTACACCGATGCTGCTCGCGCCGCGTCCGGATGGCCAGCCGGTTTAGCGCAGGCTTTATCGGCAAATTTACGCCCCAGTTGATGTCAATCAAGTTGCCCCGGCAGGCCTGTGCCTATTGTGCTCATCACTCCGAAGGTAATGGGCCTAAGTCCATGGTGGATATGGCGCTTTATCCGGGGCCGCAGGGGAAACGCTGTGACCTCCACGATTTGGAAAGGGGCCGGGATGACACCCCAACCACAATTACAGGACAGCTATGGACGGCGTTTTGCCTATTTGCGTCTGTCCATCACCGAGGCGTGTAACTTCAAATGCCAATATTGCCTGCCGCATGGCTATACGCCCACGGGTGCGCATCAATTTCTTTCCCGCTCTGAGATCGTCAATCTGGTGACGGCGCTTGCTGAACTGGGCATGTGGAAAATCAGGCTGACCGGCGGCGAGCCCACCTTGCGGCGCGATTTGCCTGAGCTGATCAGGTCCATCCGGGATATTAATGGGGTTGAGCATATTGCGCTCACCACCAATGGCTACCGGCTGGCGCAGGACGCACAGGCCTATCACGCGGCTGGGCTGAATAGCATTAATGTCAGTGTTGATTCACTGGATCCCGCGCAGTTTGCCCGCATTACCGGGGTCGATAAGCTGGCAGCTGTGACTGCTGGCATTAACGCCTGCCAGACGGTGGGCCTGCATAAAATCAAACTCAATGCGGTGCTGCTGCGCTCTACCGCATGGGCCGAGCTGGGGCGCTTTCTGGATTATGTGCGGCATGCACCGCTGACTGTCCGCTTTATTGAGCTGATGCAGACCGGCGCTGGCGCCGCCTTGTTTGCACAAGAGCATATGCGCTGCAGTGAGTTGCTGCGCGAGCTGGAAGAGGCGGGCTGGCAGCGGCAAGCACGTGCCCAGGCGGCAGGGCCGGCGCTGGAGCTGGCGCATCCGGATTATGTTGGCCGCATCGGTTTTATTGCGCCTTATGCCCGTGATTTCTGTGAGAGCTGCAACCGGCTGCGGGTCTCGGCACGCGGTGATCTGCAAATGTGTCTGTTTGGTAGTGGCGGTCACAGCATCCGGCATTTATTACAGCAGCCAGATCAAAAAACGCAGCTACAAGCGCATTTTGTTAGTCTGCTGGCAGGCAAACAGGCGGCGCATGGCCTGCATGAGGGCAATGTCGGTATGCGCACGCATCTAGCCTCTATTGGGGGTTAGCTGTGCGCGCTGCCCTGATCACCCAAATCCGCCTGCAAACGCGCCCATTCTTCCGGGGTATTGAAGTTCTGCATGCATGGGTTGGCCTGCACAGGCAGGGGCAGGGCTTGCGCTTGCTGCGCCACCAGCAACGCGCGCATGGACGTGACATCCTGGGGTGGCGGCTCACAGGTCAGCAAGGCAGGCAGCGGATGCTGGGCATAATAACAGGGGCGGTGTTGGCTCAGCAGCGCGCTCAGCAGCGCTGGGGTCAGCAACGGCATATCAACCGGCACCACCAGCAGGGAGCGAAAGCGCCCCTGCAGCTGGTCGATGATATGCGCGAGGGCCCGGGCCGGCCCTTGGTAGGGCAGCGGCTCACACAGGCAGTTATCCGCCCCCGGTACATCGCCCGCCAGCACAAGAGTGGTCAGGCCCGCCTGGCGCAGCAACCCGCTCATATGCAGATAAAGCGGCTGCCCGTTATAGGTCAGCAATGCCTTGTTTTGCCCCATGCGGGACGAGCGTCCGCCGACCAGAATAACACCAGCTGTGTCGTCATGATGTGTTGGGGTCATCTATTTCTATCAGTACAAATGAGAGGAAGATAATGCGAGCACCGCCATCAATACTGGTCGATCCGCAGCTGTTGCGCAAGGCCGCTTTGTTCGCTGGCATGGATGAGGCCGCACTGAGTGACTGCATTGAGCATGGCCGGACCGAGCGTTATCAGCGCGGGCAGGATGTGTTTGCGCTGGGGGATCCGGCCGAGTGCCTATTTTTTGTAGTCAGTGGCTGGATCAAGTTATATCGCGTCAACCGTGAAGGCGAAGAAATTGTGATCAGCGTGATCGGGCCGGGCGAAACTTTTGCTGAGGCCGCCGTATTCAGCCAGCTGCGCCGTTACCCGGTGGCGGCGCAGGCATGCGAGGAATCTGTCTTGCTGCTGGTGCCACGCAGCCTGTTTGTGGAACGCATCAAGCGGGATAGTGAGTTCAGTCTGCGGTTGCTGTCTGCCGTGTCTTCACGCCAGCGCACTTTGGTGCAGCAGATCGAGCAGATTACCGTGCGCACGCCGCCGCAGCGTGTGGGGACGTTCCTGCTGCAATTGGCGCTCCCGGCAACAACGGGGCGGGCACGGGTTTTGATCCCATATGAAAAATACCTGCTGGCGCACCGCCTGAACATCAAGCCGGAAACATTTTCGCGCGCATTGCGCAAGCTTGAGCATATTGGGGTGCAGACTTCTGGCCATGTCGTGGAGATCACGAATCTTGATACCTTGCGCCATTTCTGTGAAGTAGATGAGGATGTGCCTTTTTAACGGACAAGGTCGGGCTGAAAATTCACCGACTTTGACTGAGGTCAAAGTCTTGAGCATAGCCGCTCGCTAAGGTGCGGGCATGATCGACCATATAACTTCTGCCATACCGCCTTTACGGGGGCACCTGCCACCAGTTCCATTGCCGCTGGCCGGCTTTGCCATCCGGCGTTTGGTGCGCGCAGCCTATACCCGTTTTCCTGACTTTTTTGAGCGACTAGGGCAATGTGCACAAGCAACATATCTGATCGACCCGCTTGATCTGTCATTTGTTCTGACCATGCAGCTCAGGGCCGGGCGTCCGCAGCTGCGGGTTTACCGGCGGACGCAGGCGCCAGCCCAGGTGCAGGCGCGTATAGCCGGCAGTTTCCATGATCTGATGGATCTGCTGGAAGGTGCGCAGGATAGCGATGCCCTGTTCTTCTCGCGCCAGCTAGAGATTGAGGGTGATACTGAAGCCATCGTCACCCTGCGCAATGCGCTCGATAACCTCAATGCCGACGTTGTGACGGAGTCAATCAGCGCTCTGCGTCCCCCATTGCGGCTGGCCGCGCGGCTGGCGCTGTGTCATGTGCAGCGCTCTGTGCAACATAACATGCGTCAATCACATCATGCCGCGTAAAGCACCCGCCCGGATCAGGCGTGATCAGTTGGAGCTGGTGTGCCCGGCTGGCACACCAGCCTCACTGCATACTGCGGTAGATGCCGGGGCCAATGCGGTCTATTGCGGTTTTCAGAACGCCACCAATGCCCGCAATTTTCCCGGCCTTAATTTTACCCTGCCTGAGTTGGCATCGGCGGTGGGTTATGCGCATGAGCGTGGTTGTAAGGTGCTGTTGGCACTCAATACTTTTCCGCCCGCCGGGCAGATGGATCTGTGGCGCAAGGCCGTAGATGATGGTGCGCGGCTGGGAGTTGATGCCTTTATTCTGGCTGATATTGGCGTTGCTGCTTATGCGGCAGACAGGCATCCGCAGATACGTCGTCATCTGTCGGTACAGGCGGGGGCCTCGTCGGCTGAGGCCATCCGGTTTTATTGCCAGGAGCTGGGTGTGCGCCGTGTGGTATTACCGCGCATTCTCACCATGCAGGAAATTGCCGACATCCGCGCCGAAACCGATTGCGAGCTGGAAGCCTTCATCTTTGGCAATATCGGCATGATGGCTGAAGGGCGCTGCAGTCTGAGCAACTACGCCAGCGGCTGCTCGACCAATATGCATGGCGTTTGCTCACCCGCTGCAGCGGTACAATATCGGCAGGAGACTGATGGATCGCTCAGCAGCTGTTTGGGCCCGAATGTCATCGACCGTTTTGGCTGTGATGAGACTGCGGGTTATCCCACTATCTGCAAGGGGCGCTATCGCGTCGCCGGGCGCGAGGACCCCTATTATACGTTTGAAGAGCCGGTCAGCCTGAATCTGGCCAACCTCATGCCACAGATGGTTGAGGCGGGTGTCTGTGCTTTCAAGATTGAGGGGCGGCAGCGTAGCCGCGCCTATATCCGTGCGGTGGTGTCAGCCTTTGATGAGGTGCTGAGCGCGTATTGTAACGGGCAGCCACTGCCTGACATTGACCTGCTGGCGCTCACCGAGGGGCAGCGTGAAACACAGGGAGCATTCCGTTCCCGCAAATGGAGGTAAGTATGGCTGCCAAATTATCAGTGGGGCCAATCTTGTTCCACTGGCCAGTTGACCAGTGGTTGGATTTCTACAGGAAAATGGCGGACGAGGCCGATGTTGACCGCGTCTATCTCGGTGAGGTGGTCTGTTCCAAACGCGCACCGTTTTACGAGAAGCATTATCTTGAGGTGGCTGAACGCTTGCAGCGTGCCGGCAAGGATGTGGTGCTGTCCACCCTGTCGGAAGTCAGTGTGCGGCATGACCGCAACTGCATATCCGGTATCTGCGCGGTTGAAGATTACCCGGTTGAAGCCAATGATGTCTCGGCACTGCTGGCGCTGCGGGGCCGCGCGCATACATTGGGGCCGTTCCTGAATGTCTATAATGAGGGAACGTTGCATCTGTTGGCCCTGCGTGGCGCCAGCCATGTCTGCCTGCAGCCGGAATTGTCCGCGCCGGTAATCACCCAGCTGACCGAGCAGGCGCATCAGCTCAACATGAGTGTTGAGGTACAGGTATTCGGGCGGGTGTCGCTGGCTCTATCGGCCCGTTGTTATCACGCCCGCAAATTTGGCCGCACCAAGGATAATTGCCAATATGCCTGTGAGGCGGATCCCAATGGTCTGGATATCCATACACTCGACCAGCAGCCGTTTCTGGCGGTGAATGGCATTCAAACCCTGTCATATGGCTGCTTGAACCTGCTGGATGAGCTGCCGCAGCTGCAAGCGCAGGGGGTGGATTATGTTCGCTTGTCACCGCAGCAATGCGACATGGTGCAGGTAGCACAGATCTTCCGGCAGCGGTTGCAGGGCAAGGGCACCACATCTCGTAAATCACAGGAAAAGATGCACAAGATCTGGCCGGATGTTCCCTTCATCAACGGGTTTTATCACGGCCAGCCCGGTCAGAACTGGCAGCAGGGCCGCTGACGCTCTTGCCAGTCTGATGTTCTGCTGATTATGGTACGGTCAGGGGCGACCAGCTGATGCCATTGGGCTGCTGCCCACCCGGTTGGGTGTTATCAAGCCGGGCGCTGGGCAGGTCAATGCTGGCCATGCTGTTATCATACACACAACTGACATAAGCCTTCTGTTCATCGGCACTGGCGGTCACACCATGCGGGCCACGGCAGACTGCTACATCGCGGATCAAGCGGGTGCTGGCGCGATCAAAAACACTCAGCAGATTGCCCGGTGCACTGGCATTACCCTGCTGGGCGACCAGAATATAATGAGGGGTGACAAATACCTGCGCCGGCGCATAGGTGAGCGCAATACGGCTGTGTATGGCGCGCTGCGCCAGATCCAGCACCGCCAGCTGGTTGCTGCCGGCTAGTGTCACATAACCGGTCTGACCGTCTGGGCTTAATGCGGTCTGAATGGGGGTGCCACCGGTCTGGATATCTCCCGCGGGCTGGCCGGTAGCCAGATCCAGCCAGGATACGCTGCCCGCCTTCATGTTGGCGACAAGGGCATGCTGTCCGTCCGCGCTCAGCCGCAGGCCATGCGGCCCGGTGCCGGTATTGACCGTGCCGGTAATTTGACGCGTGGAGAGATCAACAATCACAATGCGGTTTTCACCGGTCAATGTCACATACGCTGTCTGCCCATCAGGGCTGGCGACCACATGAGCGGGGTGGGTACCCACCGGCAGATGCCATAGAGGTCCTTGCGCCAGATGGTCTGCATCAAATACGACCAGCTCACCAGTGGGCATATCATGCATGGCGTGGCCAGCCGCGTGATGGGGCGCGGCGGCCGTCATCAGCAGTAAATGCTGCTGCGTGGCGGGCTGCTCAACATATTGCACGTTATGGGCCGCCAGCGGCAGCGTAAGCGGATATGAAATGGCAGGGCCGTTGGCGTGATAGACCGTCAGGCCGTCGCCGGCTTCATTGGCGGTATAAACATCAGCCCCGGCCGGGCCAGCATAAAGAGCGGTAGCTGCAAGCAGCAAGGCAAGGTGTAAACGCATAACGGCAGCATAGGCGTGTTGGTGCCGCAGCACTTGACTAGAGTCAACATAAAGGCGGGTGCAGCCGAATTAATGCAGCGCTGGCCGAAAATTCCTGAAGACGATGTTGAGGTCGACCGGGCGGTTGATACGCGTCAGGTCAAGCGGGCGTATCTGTGGCGGCAGGGGCGCCAGCGTAGGCGTGTGCCGGTCGTTGTTGTAATTCTGGAGAGTGTAGGTACCGGTATAGTTTTGCTGCTCCAGATCGCTAATGATCTGGTTGATATCATCTTCATCGAGAAGGGCTGTGTGCACAGTGGTACGGATCTCGGTCAAGAACTGCGGCTGGCGGCACAGTAAAGCCAGACTGGTCTGAAAGCGCTGCCAGGCGGTGGTGCGGGTTATATGGCGGAATTTGTTGAAGGGGGCCTTATAGTCCAGTGCAATGGTATCCAACAGCTGAGCATCCAGTAGCCGGGTGAGCACATCCGGGCGCAGGCCGTTGGTGTCCAGCTTGGTGGCATAGCCCAGCTGTTTGGCATGGCGCATCAGGCCCGGCAGCTCGGGCCAGCTGGTGGCTTCGCCGCCGGAAAAAACCACCGCGTCCAGCAGGCCGCTGCGCCGCTCCAGAAAGCGTTGCACCTCATGAAGCGGCAATTGCGGCACACCCAGCACAATCTGCGGATTATGGCAGTAGCTGCAGCGCATATTGCAGCCACTCACCCATATGATGCAGGCGCAGCCCCCCGGATAATCCTGCAACGTGAACGGGGTGAGGGCATAGGCCCCGCTAGACATCAAGCAGCGGGTGCCCGGTGGCAGCCCCTTCAGTAAAGTGTAGGCGTTCGCGATGCTCGCCTTTCTTACCGATATTGAAGCTCTCAACCGGCCGGAAATAGCCCATTACGCGGGTCCACACATTGGTTTTGCTATTACAATGCGGGCAATGCGCCTGCTCGCCACTGAGATAGCCATGCTCCGGACAGGTCGAAAACACCGGCGTGACGGTGATATATGGCATCTGGTAGTTTTCAATCACCTTGCGCACAAACTGTTTGCACGCCTCACCGCTTGAGAGGCGCTCGCCCATATACAGATGCAGGACGGTGCCGCCGGTATATTTGCATTGCAGGCGGTTCTGCAGCTCCAGCGCCTCAAACGGGTCATCCGTGAAGCCCACCGGAATTTGAGAAGAGTTGGTGTAATAGATATTCTCGCCACTCCCTGCCTGAATGATTTCCGGGTAGCGTTTGCGGTCTTCCTTGGCAAAACGGTAGGTGGTGCCTTCCGCCGGGGTGGCCTCCAGATTATAGAGATTACCGGTCTCTTCCTGATATTCTACCAGGCGGGTGCGCATCAGATCGAGAATTTCCAGTGACAGCTCAATGCCGCGCGGGTCGGTAATGTCATATTCATCGCGGGTGAAATTCCGCACCATCTCGTTCATGCCATTCACGCCAATGGTGGAGAAGTGATTGCGCAGGAACGGCAGATAGCGTTTGGTGTAGGGATACAGGCCGCGGTCATACATGCGCTGCACAAAGACGCGCTTTTTCTCTAGCGTGGAGCGGGCCAATTCCATCAGGCGCAGCAATTCGCGGGTGAGGCCGGGCAGATCACCTTGATAGAGATAGCCCAGCCGCGCCATGTTGATAGTGACCACGCCCAGCGAGCCGGTCATTTCGGCCGAGCCAAACAGGCCATTACCCCGGCGCAGCAATTCACGCAGGTCCAGCTGCAGGCGGCAGCACATGGAGCGTACAGCACCGGGCGTATACGCCTCGGGATTGCGCACCCGCTCACCGTCGGCGTTGCGCATCCACTGGCTGCCGACAAAATTCTGGAAGTAAGAAGAGCCAACCTTGGCGGTATTTTCAAAAATGGCCTGCGCGACCTTGCTGTCCCAGCGGAAATCGTCAGTGATGTTGACAGTTGGAATGGGGAAGGTGAAGGGCTGGCCGGTGGCATCGCCTTCGGTCATTACTTCGTAATAGGCAATGACAATCTGCTCCATCTCCGGCTGAAAATGCCTGTAGCACATGTCGGCCAGACTGCGCAGGCCCAGATCACGTTGACGTGCGCGTGCCAGCAGCGCGGCATCTTCCAGCCCTTCGTAGAGGTGGCGGTCTTGCCGGGTGGGCATCTGCTCGGCCAGATCGGCCGGCACATCAATATCCAGCGTGATGTTGGTAAAGGGCGACTGGCCCCAGCGGGCGGGAACGTTGAGGTTGTAGACAAACTGGCGGATGGCTTTTTTGATATCGGCAAAGCTCAGATTATCGCGAAAGACATAAGGGGCCAGATAGGTGTCAAAGCTGGAGAAAGCCTGTGCTCCAGCCCATTCCGACTGCAAGATCCCCAGAAAGTTAGCCATCTGTCCCAAGGCTTCACGGAAGTGGCGCGGCGGGCGGGCAGCCACACGGCCGGGCACGCCGTTAAAGCCGTCATTGAGCAAAGCGCGCAGGCTCCAGCCCGCGCAATAGCCGCTCAGGCAATCCAGATCATGAATGTGAAAGTCGGCATTGCGGTGCGCCTTGCCTTCTTCCGGCGCATAGACTTCATCCAGCCAGAAATTGGCAATGACCTTGCCCGCCACGGTGTTGATCAGCCCGGCATTGGAATAGCCCATATTGGCATTGGCATTTACGCGCCAGTCGCTGCGCGATATGTACTCGGCCACGGTCGCGCTGCAGTCAATCGTGGTGCCGCCAAACAGCCGGGTCAGCGCATCAGGAGTCGCAGGTGTGCCCGCATCTGTTGCCGGTGCTGGTGTGCGTGTGTTTGATGCTGATAATGTTGCAGTTTCCATGGCTGTGCCCCGTCATAAAGGTTGTGTTGTTTATGGAGGCTGACACTAAATGCAGTGGGTGGCTTTGATCACAGTCAAAGCCCTGTGCCAGTGCCGGTGACTGTAGTGGAGGCTGCGCGCATATCGACTCGCGCAAACATAAAGGCCCCGGTGTTGATGACCGGGGTCTTCAATTTTTTCTTCGTTTCTCTTAACCGTGCTGATCAGGAATACATCTCAGGTATGTAACTCTGGCAGATAGCGTGACTTCTGCAGGTGCCGTTCCATGATGATGACGGTAACGTGCATCCATACCAGCGCAACTGCTACGATGGCAAACAGCAGCATGAAGCAGCTGGTCCATACATTGAGATGATCGTTCATGATGCCAAAGCAGATGGGGAGAATGAAACCGCCTAAGCCACCGATCAGGCCGACGATACCGGCAACAGATCCGACATTGTCTGGGTAGTAAACCGGAATGTGTTTGTAGATAGCGGCCTTCCCCATCGACATGAAAAAGCCCAGCACAAACAGGATGAGCGTGAATGGCACAAAGCCCAACTGGAAGCTGAAGGCAATATCTTCTTTGATGCCGTGCACCACATAATCGGTTGCCGGGTAGCTTAGAATGAAACAGCACAGCACGCAGACCGAAAAAGTCCAATACATCACGGTGCGGGCGCCATATTTGTCCGACATATAGCCACCTACCGCCCGGAACAGTGAGCCCGCCACCGAGAATGATGCTGCCAGCATACCGGCCTTCTTGATGTCCATGCCATATACGCCCACATAATAGCGGGGCAGCCACAGGGCCAGCGCCACAAAGCCGCCGAACACAAAAAAGTAATAAAGCGAGAAGCGCCAGACCTGTAGTTTCTTGAGTGGCTGCAAGGATTCCCGCATCGATTTGGGTTGTGCCTTGCTCGCCTTCTGTGCAGCGATTTGCGGCTCATCCTTGGTCAGTAGCCAATACAATACCGCCATGATTACCAGCGCCAGCGCCCAGACCTTGGCTACCATGTGCCAGCCATAGGTCACCATCACAAACGGGGCGATAAACTTGGTCAGCGCCGCACCGATATTGCCCATGCCATACACGCCCAGAGCCGTGCCTTGGTGTTCCTTGTCATACCATTTCGACAGATAGGCAATGCCCACCACAAAGCTGCCGCCGGCAATACCGACCCCCAGTGAAACCAGCAGCATCATATTGTAAGTGTCAGCGTAGGTCAGGCACCAGGTGAAGAACGCCGAGGACAGCATGATCGCCATAAAAATCGGCCGGCCGCCATACTGGTCAGCCCAAATACCTAAGAACAGACGGATCAGCGAGCCGGTCAGAATCGGGGTGCCGACTAACAGGCTGAATTGGGTATCGGTTAGCCCCATATCCTGTTTGATCTGAACGCCGATGATGGCAAAAATCGTCCATGCGGCAAAGCAGACTGTAAAAGCAATCGTAGAGAGCGATAAGGCGCTGATCTGGTCGTAGCGGTTAGTCATAATATGATCCTGCTTAAATATGTTGCCTTTGAAAAGACTGACATATTACGCTTGCTCTGCACTTGATTGCAGTCAAGCATAGGCTGATTGCAGGAGGTTCGATTGTGCCTATGTCGGCGTACAGATAAGGACAAGCCGCTTTGCAATGGGAACGTTTAGTTTTGCCTTTTTCGCCATATTACCAATCCCCCTTACAAGCCCATGGCATCTGTTAGCTTCTTGGGCTTTTCAGCGGGTTTGGCATTTCTGCAAACTACATCGGTTAGCGGCATTGGGGGTATGCTCCTCTAGTGGGTTCGGATTATACCCCCACACGTACCCCCAAATTCATGGGATGCAGCGGTACATTCCCGAACATTGCGGGCGCACTATACCACGAATTATGCCTGATTTTATTGGTCTTTCTCGACCTTCTCGTATCTTGTCGTACAAGGTAATGGCGGTGGAGAGTCAAAATGGCGAAGAATGCTTTCCATCAGCCATAACAGCGAATTTTTTGCTGAGCCATGTAATGACAAAAAGTGGCCGATGATTGTCAGAAAATAATGGCGGTGGATGCAGTCTATCTCGAATCTGTCTCTGAACTCACTCTATCTTATTTGGGCCTAACACGTTGTGGCGGTGTGCCGATATATTCATCAGTGAATTGGCGGCCTTTTGCGTCCTTTATAGTAACTACAACGTGATTGGTAAGAAAATAGCGCGCCGTAAGCAATTGAAAAGAAGAAACGAAAGATCCTTGTTTCTTGCATAATTCTGGCAACACCTCACTATAAAGTTTGACTGCTTTCGCCAGAGAAGCAGAGGGGGCGCCGCTAATTACTGAACCATTCAAAAAATCCACAGTAATACAACCTTCAGGACTTTTTCGGGCCTCTCCGAAAATATCTATACTGTAAACACCAATGGGAAAGCCCATTCCAGACGCAAAAGAGTCTGCAATATTATGTGCGATTGAGCGAAGGTTATTGTGTTTCATACTCTAAACTATATCTGTTTTTATATAGCATCAAAGTATGTTTTGATCTGAGGTTGAGCCATGTAATGACAAAAACCGGCCAATAAATGACAGAAAATAATGGCGGAGGAGAGTCAAAATGCGGAAGAATGCTTTCCATCAGCCGTAACAGCGAATTTTTTGCTGAGCCATTTCATGACAGAAAGTGGCCGATGATTGTCAGAAAATAATGGCGGTGGAGAGGGAAAATCCCCAAGAATGCTTTCCCCGCTTTCCCTGATTATCAGGGAAAATACAGGGAATTTTTCGTCTTTCAATCCCCCATCTATCGTATTAGCAGGCTGCACCGCTCTGAAGTGACTGGCAATTTTCATTTCAGCGCGAAATCTATCCTGAAAATAACAGGGAATTTTTTAGGCCATATCAGGGAATTTTAGCCCCTAGGCAGGGAATAGCTCGGGGGCTAGCTGATCCCAATTACGAAGCAGAAATGCTATACACAAGCGATAGATGAGCCAACATCCATATATCATATGGGGATGGAAACACATGCCTGCGCTAATCTGGCCGTGCGACAGCGCATTACGCAGCGACGGCCCCGGCCTACCAACAAATATAAGATCGATTTCATAAATTAGATCCTTACCGAAAATAGCGACCAGTTGAGGCCTCATGCGCGTGAACATTGCGTTTATGTCGTAGTCTTCTTCCGTGCCATCATCGAACTGGCGTACTGGGTCATGCCCATTCATCTTTAGGATATGTCGGAGGCATGGTTCAAGCTGTGGGATTAGTAGGTATGCTGCCGACATGAAGTCGCCCTGAAAGAAGCGCGTTAAGCCCAATGTCATCAATGGGGCTTGGTACTCTGGCACAAAAGGAGAGTGTATAACAATCTGCTCTACGTGCCTTTCTTCGATCAGAAACCGCGTGTGGATGGTTAGCCGCGCAGGCTCAATGATCCCCGCGACCGTCCGCTGCCAGCGGAAGCCCTCATTCTGCAAAGCCTGGTGACGGTACCATTCATCTGAATGATCGCCCCCAGTCTCCGCACCGGGCGAAGTCGCGACGGGCTTTCCCTCATCGTCGATGTGAGCGACGCTCATGATGGCTTGTAGCGGATGATCCCGTAATTGTTCGTGAGCGAACTTTTTTAGGTCTTCTATCGGGGTTGATTTGGCGACAAGGCCGAATTGCCGCATTGCGTCAGAGAAAGAGAGTCCTTGAAAAACTTCCTCTACCTTCTCACGCAATTCTTCCACCTCGAGCGGAATAGAGAATGTTCCCATTTCTTTAGTGGAGGTCCGTTGTAAATGTCGCAATTCGACAACGAGGTTGTCTTCAAGATCTTCCTGACCCTCTACATGGCGTAGCTCTAGCAACGCTTGATGCACCCAATGGGCCTCTGCCCCAGCGGAGCTAACCTGTTTGCGCATCTCCAGCGTCTGCTGTACGGCGGCAAACAGGCAACGTTGTTCGGCGGCCTTGTTGGCTGCGTTACGATGGAGGCGTGCAGCAAGCTTCCAAAGGCTCTTGATCGGTAGTGAATATTCGCCATCAGTTTTGGTCGCCGCGAGCTCTTCACAGTCTTTTGCGATGATGCCAGGCTCTATCAATCCATATTGTAATGCTAATTCAGCAGTATGCTGGAAGACGACATACTCTTTAGTATTTTTAGCAATAGTATATAGGTTTAAAGCAGTAGCCTTTAACTCGTCGCTGAATAATACGCGCCCTTTGGCGTCTTTCTTAGTCGTGGCCTGGGCAATGGCGAATGCGCGCTGAACGTTTTTCAGTGCCTCAAAAGAGGCGCGACCCTCATTAAGGTACGGTCTAAATACACCACACAGCAGCCCGTCTGCACTTTCCTTATAAGCGGCAGTTGCGACTGATGCAGCGTGCCCAGCGGACTTGCGGTCGTTGGTCCACGCGATGTCCGCAAGGCGAGCACGTAGTCCAGGATTCTTGATCTTGTCTAGGATATCAACAAAAGCCAGACTCTGTTCCCCCTTGAAATCCGAGGGTATTGCTGAGCGCTGATTGTCAAATATTGCCATTGGCCCCCAAGGTTCAGCTCGATCCTCGGGCTTTAGATGAATACCGCATACGCTTGACAGTACAAAAAATACTCGTGCTAATCGGTGCTCTTGCTTGGCTTCAGCTTCACGCGCGAGTCTACTGTACTGATTACATAGGTCGCGAGGATCCACCTTCATAGCGTCAGGTAGTAAGGTTTCAAAATCTAGTGATATAAAGTCTTCAACGGATACCACTGAATTATTCGGCTGTGCAGTCTGCCCATCGGCAATGGTATCATCTTTATTGCTCATCACTTTACACCCTGACGTCACTGAGATAGATCTCAGTTTTTAATGGCGCAATAATACCATTTTAATTTGGCATATTCATAGCCTGAACTATAAAATAAAATTATCAGTTCCTGGAGTATTGCTTCCGTACTTTACCTCATACTCCGCACCTAGCTTCTCCTTGAGAGCGCTAGCTTCTTGAGGAGTATCAAAAATACCTGCGATGTGCCAAGGGGAAAGTCTAATTACGCCCCATCCCCTGATGTTACCCGTGTTGTCCGGGTCAATGTGTGGCAACCATGTTTTCAAGAGTGAAATTTTCTCAAACCAGAATGAATACCCGCTGGTAGTTCCTTTAATCGCGGGATCATATGTGCTTGAGCTGACTAGTCCGATTACATGTCCCGCCTCATTAAAAATTGGGCCACCACTAATTCCGCTTGGCCATTTACAGGAGACTTCAAAACTTGGCCAGGGTCGGCTGTTACAGCGGCCTTGAGGGTAAAGGTCGGTTACCACACCTATTGCTCCATAAAGTCCTTCCTGAAAACAAGGAACTGTTTCAGGACTTAGATTTTTAATACCCATCACTCCAGGGTAACCGATGGCCATTACACGGTCGCCAATTGTAAGGTTTTGATTATTGTTTATTTTTAACCTCAGAAAATCTTTATGTTCACGAACTCTAGCGTTTTTCGGATCGAAGAATATTTTAGCACAATCGAAAACATTAATGTTTTGATCTGGTTCATGAAATAGCGGACTTTCTTTTTTTCCATAAAAGCCTTCTGCATAAGAAATGGAGACAAGACAATCTTTTGGAACAGGGGGGCTACCAAAAACAACTCCCGGACTGAAGAAACTGAAAATTTCAGCCAGCTCTAAATTATCGGCAATCATGTTCGTCTTTTTGCTTTCCAGCACATGATACGCAGTTAGCTATTGAGCTGAAAGCCAGCACTATGGGGTTATTGAAGTTAAGCCGCAACGCGGGCTTGCTCAAAAAAACACCATAGAGAAGATGGCGTTAAAATCTGAATTCAGCCTGTCTGAAGATGAGGCGACTATTCTGGCAAGAGATTATCAGTTATCGGCAGCTATGTGCTGAAGCGACGATGAAGCATGGCGGTAGCCGTCGTATTGGTTTTTTCTAAACTAGAGGAGGTTGGCGTGAGTTCGATATCCACAGAATTAGATGATTTTTACCAGAAGATAGGAATCGCAAAGGATAGATTTGTGTGTAAAAATGCCGAATTCTGTGGCGAAGTGTGCAGTAATGGCGGCCAGCGCAGGATTGGCCCGTTTGGTTCGAGCATAGGCGGGAAATACAGACGCTCACGCTATAAGTCTGAGGGAGTTCCTGGATTGGTGTTTCTATCCCAGGGGCCGGTTATAAGTGATGATGAGCTGAAGTGCGCAGAAGATACAAATAAAGATATTTCTAAGTCGGCTAAAGACCATGATGACTTTATGAATTGCCCGGCGCATCAGGAGAGCGTGAATAATCCCCATTGGCGGAGCACAAAAGATCACGGGCTGAGCATACTTGCAGCAAACGGACTGCCCAGTATTACCCGAGAAGTGGTTGCGCAGCATATCTGCAATGTGAATTCAGTAAAATGTAGAACATCTGCGAGCCGAACTAAAGATCCGGATAAGGGATTATTTGGATACTGCCAGGAGCACATCATTAGTGAGCTTGAGGAGCTTGAGCCTGACATAATAGTTGCGCAGGGAAATCGGGCATGGGATGTTTTATTGCGCGGCGCGCAGGACAATAAGTTTAACTTTTTGAATAGATGGCCCATCTCACTCGCTGTAGAGCATGATGCTTCTCATGACAAACAATCACTTGATGATGTCTCTTATGAACTTGATCTCAGTTCGGTTGCTTCACAAAATACCCGATGGAATTTAAGTGCTCAGCTTGAGACAAAGAAATCAGAAGTGGTTATTCTAAGATTCAATAATAAGCCTGGAAAAACCTGCCTATGTCTCTGGACGCATCATTCTAGTTATGGTCACCATAATAGAAAGATAAGTTCGCGAGGCGTAACGCTTGCTAATGGTGATGTTCCGTCCCATAAAGATTTTAATATCGATATTCACCCTTTAATTGTTAAGTTGTACTTGGACTTACTGGCTAGATCAGCCTAAGCAAATGTTATCGTGGGGCAATGTAACAGTACAGAAAGACTTATCATGCTCGGAACCGGGATTCATTAATGCGTCACGAAAAAGCTGAAGTTGTTTTGCGTCTAGACATGTACCAAAAGGATCGATTCTGAATGCAGTGCCAATTCCATTCAGAATTCCAGTGTCTCTATCTAGTGCGAAAAGTGGTAGTATAGAGCGTCTCAGTCTGAATGGATCATGAATTGGAAACAAATATTCATTGTCAGCTGCAGATGGAATAAATGGGAATGGCATAATCTGACCTTTTTTGTACTTATCTGTTTAGACATTCACGTTGATTTCTGAACCTATAATAGTTGATAGTAGCCTGTTCGCTTACTACCTGTGAAACCGATCAATCCAGATTTGCGAAGACCAGTGATGTCCCGCTCAGCTGTGCGGACTGACACCCGCCAGCAGCTCGCCAGTGCTTCAGCGGTGGCCATAGCGCCTTCCTGCAGCTGCAGCATGAACCAGAGCTGCCGGGAATTGCAAGCCACGTTTCTGTTCTGATTACCGACATTATTACCGACATGTTCCGTGGTTTCTACTGATAATTCAGGTTTGCTATCTCTAGGATTCTTCTCAGGATCTGATAGATGGTCAGCCCCTCTGACTGATAGTTTATCTGATGATGGTTGGCAAAGACTAAGAAACAGATTCATCAACTCCGGATAGCGCCGAGCAAGATGGATGAAACCGCATAGATTCGGGATATTTCTGCCCTCATACCATGCCTTCACGGTTCTGGGGTTGATGCCAGTCTCTCTGGCAATCCGCTTTACGGCAGAGGTATTGGCACCCCCAATCTTGCGTAGGTGCTGGACGACTCCCTTGATGAGAGCGGCTTCGATTTTTTTGGTTTCAGACAGATGGGAAACTCTGTCCTTTTTTGGCTGAGACGTAGCAGGGCTCCTTTCGTTAACATTGAAAGGGCCTGCCGGATTTTACTCGGCCGAGGCGAGAAACCTGATTCGGGATGACAGATTCATGATGGGCGGCAGAAACAACGGGATGTCTACAGAGCAGTCGGCACAATCGGTGCGGCGCGCGGCGATGTATGTGCGCATGTCGACTGACCACCAGAAATACTCGACTGAGAATCAGGCCGACACGATCCGTGAGTATGCCGTCAAACGCGGGATGGAAATTGTCCGGCGCTATGCGGACGAAGGCAAAAGCGGTCTCAAGATTGACGGGCGGGACGCGCTCAAGCAGCTGATTGCTG
>Ga0255212_1000010_pt1:0-10000 | contig 167153 bp, 154 predicted proteins | sample Miss_Yuk_RepC_8d_FD_188425 | JGI IMG/M metagenome (GOLD analysis project Ga0255212, IMG submission 188425) | Freshwater microbial communities from Mississippi River, Louisiana, United States - Miss_Yuk_RepC_8d | ecosystem: Environmental > Aquatic > Freshwater > River | place: USA...
TATATGGGGGCTGCTGAAACTTACCTGCGGCTGGCGTTGAAAGCCCAGAGCCAAAGCCGTGCCACAATGGAAACCCTCGCCACAATCAAAAACCCACCCATGGTCATCGCCAAGCAGGCCAATATTACTAGCGGGCCACAGCAAGTGAATAATGGGAGCAATACGCGCGCACACGCGCCCGCGCGCGCGGGAAATTCTGAAACTGCGCCAAACAAACTATTGGAGGAGAGCCATGAAGAACGGATGGACGCCAGAGCGCCGCAAACGGCAGGCGGAGCTAATACAGAACTGGAAACCGTGGGCGCACTCAACCGGCCCGCGCACAGCTGAAGGCAAGGCCAAAACCGCCCGCAATGCCGACAAAGGTGGCTCCCGCCAAATGCTGCGGGAACTCAGCCGCACCCTGCGCGCCGCTATGAGCGAGCAGCAAGAGGAAATGGCCGACCTAATAGAGTTAAGGCAATAAATCCAGCCCCAGCTCTTTCAGGAAGCTATTGTGCTGATCCTTTGCCGCTTTGGCTGTCTTTTCAAGCTCAACCAGCTTGGCATGCACATCGCCCAGCTTAATCGCTTCCTCTGCCGTAGCCGTGCTTACATAGCGGGAGATATTGAGGTTAAAGTCGTTCTTGGCGATTTCATCCATCGACACGCGCTTGGCATAGCGCGGCTCTTCCTTGCGGAATTGATAGGTTTCAACAATCTTGTCGATATGCACCTGCGTCAGCTTGTTCTGGCGCTTACCCTTTTCAAAATGCTCGCTAGCATTAATGAACAGCACATCGTCCGGCTTTTTGCACTTCTTGAGCACCAAAATGCATACGGGAATGCCGGTTGAATAAAACAGGTTGGCAGGCAGGCCGATCACGGTATCGATATGGCCATCTTCCAGCAGCTTGCGGCGGATGCGCTCTTCAGCCCCACCACGGAACAGCACACCATGCGGCAGAATAATCGCCATGGTGCCTTCAGGCTTGAGGAAGTTAAAGCCATGCAGCAAAAAGGCAAAATCAGCCGCCGACTTAGGCGCAAGGCCATGGCTCTTGAAACGCACATCATCGCCCATCGCGTCATTCGGCTCCCACCGCAGACTGAACGGCGGATTAGCCACAATCGCATCAAAATAGGGCTTCTTGGCCGGGTTGGCTTCGCGTAGTACATCCCAGTCATTGGTCAGGGTATCGCCGTGGAAAATCTCGAACTCGGTATCTTTCACTCCATGCAGCAGCATATTCATGCGGCACAGGTTATAGGTGGTGATGTTCTTCTCCTGCCCATAAATCTTGCCGACTGACGCGCCGTTTTTCTTGAGCTGGTTACGCACATTCAGCAGCAGCGAGCCAGAGCCGCAGGCAAAGTCGAACACACTTTCCAGCTTTTTCTTAACGCCCGTGGTGGGGTCTTGGCTATCGAGCGTGACGATGCGCGAGAGGATGGTGGACACCTGCTGCGGGGTATAAAACTCACCCGCTTTTTTGCCTGAGCCAGCGGCAAACTCGCCAATCAGATATTCATAGGCATCGCCCAGCGTATCGCTTTCGGCGCTGAATTGCTGCAAGCCGCTGTTAATCTCGCTCACAATGCTGCACAGCTTGCTGTTGCGCGACTTGTAATCCTTACCCAGCTTTTCGGAGTTCAGGTTGATTTCCGAGAACAGCCCTTGAAAGGTCGTTTCAAACGATTCAGTCTCAATATACTTAAAGCCCGCTTGCAGGGTTTTCAGCAGATCATCGTGCTGAACGCGCGCCATCTCGGCGATGCTGGCCCAGAGGTATTGCGGCTCGATCACATAATGCACCTTACGGCGCATTTGCTCTTCAAACTTCTTGGTGTCCTTAGGGTTGGCCTTATACCACAGCGCTAGCGGCACCTCGCCCGAGCCTACATCCACCTTGGGATAATCGCGGCCCAGTTCGCGCTTGGCGGCAATTTCGTAATTGTCGGACAGATGGCACAGGAAGAGGAACGACAGCATATAATCGCGGAAATCATCGGCGCTCATGGCTCCGCGCAACTGGTCGGCAATCGCCCACAGGATTTTACCCAGTTCTTTTTGCTGTTCTTTAGTCATGCCGCATCCTCATGAATGGTGGGGAAAAGCTGCTGCATCAGCCCCTTCTTGTGCGCTTTCAGCGCCTCGACCTTGCTGGCCTCTGCCGCAATCAGCTCATCCAGCGATGACAGACAGTCCGCGATTTTTTGCTGTTCTTCTTTCTTTGGATATATGACCAGCAATAGCTTTATTATATCTGCATTTAAGTTTTGGACACCGCTGCCAGCCGCATTGGCGCTGAAATAGTCCTGACTTTCTGGCGATAGCATAAAGTAGAAGATATAATCTCGGCTTACTTCATTAGAAATATGTGTGACCGCAATCCAACCATCATGGATGCACGTCTTAATTTTAAGAATGTATGGACGGCCAAAACTCATAGAGTTTGATAAGATCAAATCACCGGGATTTACCTCCCTAGTTTTGCTGAGAGCAGCAAAAATAACTTTTTCCTGTGTGGCCGTTACATACTTAGCTTCTTTATCGACATCTCCAATTTTCAGCCAATTTAGTCCGTCATTGGCTGAAGTCAGATACTGATCAATCGGTCTAGGTGATCCACCTCTAACAATCTCAGATAACTCACCCAACTTCTTCGCTTCCCACTCTGGCGCATTGCGGAATTCGGGGAAGCGGAGGGCGGGAATGGTTTGGCCTTCGGCGGGGAAGAGCTGCTGCATCAGCCCCTTCTTGTGCGCCTTGAGCGCCTCGACCTTGCTGGCCTCTGCCACTATCAACTCATCCAGCGATGATAGGCAATCCGCGATTTTTTGCTGCTCCGCTTTTTGCGGGAGCATAATGGGCATATCTGTTAATGTGGACATTACAATATAAGGAGTATTGCCATCTTTTTTCTCCGCCCTGATTCTCTCAGGCAGATTTTTATCAAGGAAAAATTTTAAATAAGTAACGTGAGCCTTAAAACCTGAAAGGACATATGTCCGCTGATACGCATTAAACTTACCCTTGTAATAATGAATATAGCCCAGATAAGCACCGTTTCCTGCGACCAGTAGCGCCTCAGTATCGAATGCATAATCGTCTATAAAATAATAATTTTTTGCGCACGTGTAAAAACGATATTTGCCATTCTCTACCATGGCATTGGCATCCAGTTTACCAGTTGTCACACTCTCTACGGCTTGGCCCAAGAACTTCTTTTCCCACCCCGGCGCATTACGGAATTCGGGGAAGCGGAGGGCTGGCACAAGAGGAAGCGCGCTTGTGTTGGTGGCATGAGTGGATTTAGCTGGTTTACTCATAAGCATTCAGCCCTGAAATATCGCGGCCCTTGGCCAGCTTGCGTAGGTGTGGGGCGAGCTGCGCCATGAGCGCCAACTCCTGATCGGCCCGCTCTTTCCAACCCAGGTCTTGCGCGGCGAAGAGGTCGCTCAGCGCATCACCATCAAAAATCAGACGAGCCAGTGTGTGCTCGACAAAGCTTTGCAGGGCGGCAGCATCCAGCCCAAAATCTCCCGCAAGCTCCGCTAGCTCGGCGGCGCTCTTTTGCGCCTTAAACCGCTCATAACCGGCCATCACGTCTTTTTCGCTCAAGCCCTCGCCCACTTTGAGGGTGGCGATGTAGGCGGCAATGTCATCCCGCTCATCCATAAACTTGGCATCGGCGCTGATGAGGGCGATCAGCTCCTCCCGGCTCATGCGCTGCTTGGTGCCCGGTTGCTGCGAGTATCTAGCAATAAGCCCCATGATATAATCGTAATCAATCACCGCTGAGGCAAACAGTACAAACTCAAAATCGAGCTGCTGCACTTGCTGGTTATCGGCTTCGCTGGCTTTGTCCTGCTTTTCCTTCAGGCTTTGCGCGGTTTCGAGGTACGCGCCACGGAATGCCTGCAACGTATCGGGCGGGATGATGGCCTCGATGGCGGCATCAATCTCAGGCGTTTTGTCGGTATATTGGCCGAGCTGGGTGGTGAGCTTTTGCACCTCGCGGAAGCGTTCGATAAACTTGACGCGCGCGGCATCGCCTTTGAGCTTTGGCACATCGGCTGCCGCACATGTCAGCCCTTCGGACTGCATGAACAGGTCGAGCTTCTTGACCGCTGCTTGCAGCTTTTCCACCACCTTGGGGGCGGATTCCACCAACCAGATTTCCTTGGCGCGCGCCCTGCTCTCCTCATCATTGCCGGAGAAGAGCTTGATAGCCTCATCTACAGCGTCCTGCTGTCCACGGAAGTCGAGGATTTTGCCGTGGGGCTTGGTATCGTTCAGCACGCGGTTGGTGCGTGAGAATGCCTGAATGAGGCCGTGATATTTGAGATTTTTATCGACATATAGGGTATTGAGATATTTAGAATCGAACCCGGTAAGCAGCATATCGACCACAATGGTTATATCGATCTTGCCATTTTGGGGGTCGGCCCGCTCAGCGGGTTTCAGGTCGCGCAACGGATATTGCTGGTCTTTAATGCGCTTTTGCACATCCTTATAATAGAGGTCAAAGTCGCCCATGGTCTTGCCAACCGTGTGATTGGTGCCGTAGGTGGCGTTATAGTCGGCCACGATGGCCTTAAGGGCTTCTTTCTTCTTTTCCGGCTCGACCTTGTTATCGGCCTGCTCGGTGGGCAGGTCTTCCTGCAATTGCTTAACGTCCGCATCACCTTCAGCAGGCGGCGAGAACACGCAGGCGATGCTCAGCGGCTTATAGGTAGGGTCAGCGGCCAGCTTTTGTTTCTGTATGTCTTTGAACAGGCCATAATACTCAATCGCATCGGGGATAGAGGCAGTGGCCAGCACAGCGTTGAACTTGCGGTTTGCTGTGGCGGCATCGTGCTTGGTGAGGATAGCCTCGATCACTGCTTGCTTGGCCAGCGGCTCGCCCTGTTTGAGCTTGTCTTTGCCTTCGGGCTTGAAATAGTCGATATTGAACTTAAGGACGTTTTTGTCCTCGATCGCGTGCGTGATGGTGTAGGCGTGCAGCTCGCGCTGGAAAACGTCTTGCGTGGTTTTGTATGAGGCCACCTCGCCTTCAATTTGCGTGGCGCTGGCGTTCTCGTCAAAAATGGGCGTGCCGGTAAAGCCAAATAGCTGGGCGTTGGGGAAGAACTCCTTAATCGCCTTGTGGCTCTTGCCAAACTGAGAGCGGTGACATTCGTCAAAAATAAAGACAATCCGCTGGTCACGCAGTGGCTCTAGTTGCTCTTTGTATTTCTTCTTGTGGTCAGGATCGAGAGCGATGGCCAGTTTTTGGATAGTGGTGACGATGACCTTATCGGCATAGTCATCGGACAACAGCCGCTCGACCAGCGAGCCGGTGTTGGTGTTTTCCTCCACACAGCCCTCTTGGAATTTATTGAACTCTTCGCGGGTCTGGCGGTCGAGGTCTTTACGGTCAACCACAAACAGGCACTTGCTGATATTGGGGTTATCCTTGAGCAGGGTTGAAGCCTTGAAGGATGTGAGCGTTTTGCCGCTGCCGGTGGTGTGCCAGATATAGCCATTGCCACAATTTTGCGCGATGCACTCCACAATCGCCTTCACCGCATAAATCTGATAGGGGCGCATCATGAGCAGCTTTTGCTCGCTCGCCACCAGCACCATGTAGCGGCTGATCATCTGGCCTAGCGTGCACTTGGCCAGAAAAGCCTCGGCAAAGCTATCGAGGTGCACAATCTTGTCATTCTTAGGCGTGGCATACTGATAAACTGGCAGGAATTTTTCATCTGCATCAAACGCAAAATGGCGGTTGTTATTATTGGCAAAGTAATAAGTGTTGTCACGGTTGCTGACAATGAATAGCTGCATAAAGCAAAGCAGCGTTTTGGTGTAGCCGTTGCCGGGATCGTTTTTGTAATCGACAATCTGCTGCATAGCTCGGCGCGGGTTGATGCCCAGAGTTTTCAGCTCGATTTGCGTAACAGGTACGCCATTGATCAGCAAAATCACATCATAGCGGTGATGGCTGTTATCTGTATTCATCCGCAGCTGGTTGACGACTTCAAACGAATTTTTGCACCAGTCTTTGATGTTCACCAGCGTGAAGTGTAGCGGCGTGCCGTCTTCGCGCTCAAAAGTGTTCTGCTCGCGCAGGATTTTGGCGGCGGTGAATACGTCTGGCGTAATGATGGTATCGAGCAGACGGGCAAACTCGCTATCTGACAGGTTGACCCGATTCAGCTCCTCAAACTTCTGGCGGAAATTGGCTTCAAGCGCGGCCCGGTCACGAATATCAGGGCGATAGGTGTATTTAAGCTCGACCAGCTTATTGATAAGGCTTTGCTCAATTTCATTTTCTTTAGTGGTCATCGATAAGCCTCAGAATTGCGACTTGATACCTTACCTTGAGTCTGATCTTTTTCCAGTGCTTCTGCGGCAATGGTGCGGCAATGGAAAAAACAAAGCCGCCCGGTGAGGCGGCTAAGTGTTTGATAGATTTGGTTGCGGGGGCCAGATTTGAACTGACGACCTTCAGGTTATGAGCCTGACGAGCTACCGGGCTGCTCCACCCCGCGGCACCAAATTGTGAGCGGTGTCATCGCAGTTTCACGCAGTAAAGTCAAGCGATACATGACACGAAGACGATAAACTTCAGATATAAATTCAAAGAGACAATATAAGAGGCAATTTTTTGAATAAAAGAAAACGAGCAACATAAACAGGGCTGCGGCACTGTTCACAGACAGTCAAACAAGATCAAATTAAAGGGCTCAGATCAAACAGAGTTGAGAATACCCAGGAGCTGGCATCCAGCAGCTACCTGCTTAGCGCAATACTGGACGACCAAAAGCGACAAAGGACATTGGCCTGAAAACAGAAAATTTGAGCTGAGTTTGGATGCGCAAGTTAGATAAAAACAAAAAAGCCAGCTCGAAAGCTGGCTGATTGTTTGAAGAATGTAAAAATTTTCACTTGGCAGACCCGGCAGCGTCCTACTCTCCCGTGACTTAAGTCAAAGTACCATTGGCGCTAGGGGTTTTCACTTCCGAGTTCGGGATGGGATCGGGTGCAGGCCCCCTGCAATAACCACCGGGTCAGCCAAGTGAAAATTCATATGCTTTAGAAGCATACGGGAAATAGTGTCAAAGAGCGACGTGCTTGCCGCTGCGCGTGATGTCTGTTTTGTTGGTTATTCACAAGTGATTAACCTACGCTCGGCACAAGTTCCGCAGAACTTGCGCATGGTGATCAAGCCGATCGAGCTATTAGTAACGCTTAGCTTCAGGCCTCACGGCCCTTCCACATGCGTCCTATCAACGTGGTGGTCTTCCACGGCTCTAATAGGGAAACCTGGTTTTGAGGTTAGTTTCGCGCTTAGATGCTTTCAGCGCTTATCTAGTCCATACATAGCTACCCGGCACTGCGGCTGGCGCCACAACCGGTACACCAGAGGTATGTTCATTCCGGTCCTCTCGTACTAGGAACAAATCCTCTCAAGTTTCCAACACCCATAACAGATAGGGACCAAACTGTCTCACGACGTTTTGAACCCAGCTCACGTACCGCTTTAAATGGCGAACAGCCATACCCTTGGGACCTGCTCCAGCCCCAGGATGCGATGAGCCGACATCGAGGTGCCAAACGATTCCGTCGATGTGGACTCTTGGGAATCATCAGCCTGTTATCCCTAAGGTACCTTTTATTCGTTGAGCGATGGACCGTCCATGTGGATCCACCGGATCACTATGGCCGACTTTCGTCTCTGTTCGGCTTGTATGCCTCACAGTCAGGCGGGCTTATGCCATTGCACTCGTCGAGCGATTTCCGACCGCTCTGAGCCCACCATTGCGCGCCTCCGTTACTCTTTGGGAGGCGACCGCCCCAGTCAAACTACCCGCCATACAGGGTCCCGGTTCCAGATAGATGGAACTCGGTTAGACATCAGAAACCATCAGGGTGGTATTTCACCTTTTGCCTCCACACCAGCTAGCGCCGATGCTTCATAGGCTCCCACCTAGGCTACACAAACAATTCCTAATGCCACTGTAAAGTTATAGTAAAGGTCTATAGGGTCTTTCCGTCTGATTACGGGTACTCCGCATCTTCACGGAGAATTCTACTTCGCTGAGTCTGTTGTTGAGACAGTGGGGAGATCGTTACGCCATTCGTGCAGGTCGGAACTTACCCGACAAGGAATTTCGCTACCTTAGGACCGTTATAGTTACGGCCGCCGTTTACTGGGGCTTCGGTTCAATGCTTGCACACCTCTCCTTAACCTTCCAGCACCGGGCAGGCGTCAGCCCCTATACGTCGTCTTACGACTTCGCAGAGGCCTGTGTTTTTGGTAAACAGTCGCCACCCCCTAGTATGTGCCCCTCAACTAAAGTTGCCTTTAATTGAGGCTCCCTTCTTCCGAAGTTACGGGAGCAATTTGCAGAGTTCCTTAACAACAGTTCTCTCAAGCGCCTTGGTATACTCTACCAGTCCACCTGTGTCGGTTTTGGTACGGCCTATATGCAGAGGCTATTTCCAGGAAGTACCAGGCTGCCCACCCCATCCAATAGGGGCAAACAGCTTTCGTCCTTCGTCACTCATCTGCAGGCTCACGAATATTAACGTGATTTCCATCGACTACGCCTTTCGGCCTCGTCTTAGGTACCGGCTTACCCTGCGTGGATTACCCTTGCGCAGGAAACCTTGGACTTTCGGCGGGAGTGTCTCTCACACTCCTTTTCGCTACTCAAGTCAGCATTCGCACTTCCGATACCTCCAGCATACTTCGCAGTACACCTTCGCAGGCTTACGGAACGCTCCGCTACCACGCACATTGCTGTGCATCCGCAGCTTCGGTAGATGGCTTAATCCCCGATACATTTTCGGCGCAAGATATCTTGACCAGTGAGCTATTACGCTTTCTTTAAAGGATGGCTGCTTCTAAGCCAACCTCCTGGTTGTCACTGATTTCTCACATCCTTTCCAACTTAGCCATCATTTTGGGACCTTAGCTAGCGGTCTGGGCTGTTTCCCTCTCGTCCATGGATCTTAGCACCCACGGACTGCCTCCCGAGTTTCACTTGATGGTATTCGGAGTTTGGTTGGGTTTGGTAAGGCTCGCGCCCCCCTAGCCCATCCAGTGCTCTACCCCCATCAGTCATCACTCGAGGCTCTACCTAAATAGATTTCGCGGAGAACCAGCTATTTCCTGGTTTGATTAGTCTTTCACCCCTAGTCACAGCTCATCCGAAGCTATTTCAACAGCTACCGGTTCGGCCCTCCAGTGGGTGTTACCCCACCTTCAGCCTGGCCATAACTAGATCACCAGGTTTCGGGTCTCATGCATGCAACTTCGTCGCCCTATTCAGACTCGCTTTCGCTACGCCTCCACCTAACGGCTTAAGCTTGCTGCATACACGAACTCGCTGACCCATTATACAAAAGGTACGCCGTCAGGGCATATAGCCCCTCCGACTGCTTGTAGGCATTCAGTTTCAGGTACTTTTTCACTCCCCTCATCGGGGTGCTTTTCACCTTTCCCTCACGGTACTTGTTCACTATCGGTCACTAAGGAGTACTTAGGCTTGGAGGATGGTCCCCCCATATTCAGACAGGATTTCACGTGTCCCGCCCTACTCAAGTCTTTAGCATCGCATTACGCATACGGGGCTATCACCCACTATGGCTAATCTTTCCAGATTATTCTGCTTGTCTTTGCTAAAGCGCTGGCCTGGTCCCGTTTCGCTCGCCACTACTACGGGAGTCTCAATTGATGTCCTTTCCTCCGGGTACTTAGATGTTTCAGTTCTCCGGGTTTGCTTCTTAAACCTATGTATTCAGTTTAAGATACTGCTTACGCAGTGGGTTTTCCCATTCGGAAATTTTCGGGTCAAAGCCTGCTCGCGGCTCACCGAAACTTATCGCAACGTGCTACGTCCTTCATCGCCTCTTAGTGCCAAGGCATCCACTAAATGCCCTTATAAACGCTTGATCACTCAGCATCACGCGCAGGGACAAACACGTCCCTACGCAATCAGACACTATTTCCTATTTACATTT